>Ga0182737_1000250_pt1 | contig 91182 bp, 81 predicted proteins | sample eDN5th30CBELigOP_FD_128878 | JGI IMG/M metagenome (GOLD analysis project Ga0182737, IMG submission 128878) | Enriched Organic Plus compost microbial communities from Emeryville, California, USA - eDNA 5th pass 30_C BE-Lig OP (version 2) (version 2) ... | reverse complement strand
ACGCCGCCCAGCCGATCGATCAGCGGCTCATCGCGGAACAGTTCATCGGCATAGGCCCACACGTCGCCGAGCGCACGGATGATGCGCCGACGCGACTCCTCGGTGCCGCCGGCCAGGCGCAGCATCCACTGCACGGCATGGTCGCGGTGGTAGTCGACCTCCTTGAGCGACTTCGCGGCGATCGCCGCGAAGGTCGTGTCGGTCGAGGCGCGCAGCGCCGCGTACAGCTCGTACATGTAGGTCGACGCGATGAACTGGCGCGCGATGGTCTGCGCGAAGTCGCCGTTGGGCTGCTCCACCAGCCACGAGCTGCGGAACTCCGGCTCATCGCGGAAATACGCCAGGTCATCTTCGGAGCGGCCGTCCCACGAGCCGGCGTAGCGCAGCAGCGAGCGGGCGTGGCCGAGCAGGTCGAGCGCGATGTTGCCCAGCGCCACGTCCTCCTCGAGCTCGGGGGCGCGCGAGATCCAGGCGCCGAGCTGCTGCGACAGGATCAGCGCGTCGTCGCCCAGCCACAGTGCGTACTCGGCGACGTCTGCCGACGTCGCCTTCTCGCCGGTGCCGGCGAGCTCCTCCGAGAGCCGCAGCTCCTCGACGGAGACGTCGCCGTGCACATCATCGACGTTCGTCACAGGTGCGGCACCCCCTCGGATGCCGTGTAGTACACGGCGTGCCGGTAGTTCTTGCCGGCCGGGCTCTCGAAGAACGCGTCCTTGCCGTCGGGGTCGCTGGTGGTCACCGCATCCGCCGGCACCACCCAGATCGACACGCCCTCGCCGCGACGGGTGTACACGTCGCGGGCGTTGCGCACGGCCATGCTCGCGTCAGGCGCGTGCAGCGAGCCGACGTGCACGTGGCTCAGCCCGCGGTTCGCGCGCACGAACACCTCCCACAGCCGCCAGGTCTCTTCTGGGGTTCCACCAGGAGTTGCCATCACGCCACCATCCCTTCCGCGCGCTGCGCCTGCTTGCGGGCGTACTCGGCCGCGGCCTCGCGCACCCACTCGCCCTCCTCATGGGCGGTGCGGCGGCGCTCGAGACGCTCGGCGTTGCACGGGCCGTTGCCGCGAAGCACCTCGAAGAACTCGTCCCAGTCGATCTCGCCCATGTCGTACGAGCCGGTCTCCTCGTTCCAGCGCAGCTCGGGATCGGGCAGGGTCACGCCGAGGATGTCGGCCTGCGGCACGAGCATCCCGACGAAGCGCTGGCGCAGCTCGTCGTTCGAGAAGCGCTTGATCTTCCACTTCATCGACTGCGCCGAGTTCGGCGACTGGTCATCGGGTGGCCCGAACATCGCCAGGCTCGGCCAGTACCACCGGTTCACGGCATCCTGCGCCATCTGCCGCTGCTCGTCGGTGCCCTGCATGAGCGTCAGCAGGATCTCGAAGCCCTGCCGCTGGTGGAACGACTCCTCCTTGCAGACCCGCACCATCGCGCGGCCGTACGGTCCGTACGAGGCGCGGCACAGCGGCACCTGGTTGCAGATCGCGGCGCCGTCGACGAGCCAGCCGATCGCACCCATGTCGGCCCAGGTGGGGGTGGGGTAGTTGAAGATCGACGAGTACTTCGCCTTGCCGCTGATGAGCTGGTCCATCATCTCGTCGCGGGTGATGCCGAGGGTCTGCGCGGCCGAGTACAGGTACAGCCCGTGACCGGCCTCGTCCTGCACCTTCGCCATGAGGATCGCCTTGCGCTTGAGGCTCGGGGCGCGGGTGATCCAGTTGCCCTCCGGCTGCATGCCGATGATCTCGGAGTGCGCATGCTGCGAGATCTGCCTGATGAGCGTCTTGCGGTATGCCTCGGGCATCCAGTCGCGGGGTTCGACGCGCTGCTCGTTCGCGACGAGCTCGTCGAACATCCGCTCCTTCTCGGCGAGGTCGTCCTCGACGAGCGAGAGGTCTGCGGGGGTGGTCATCGTCGACTCCTGAGTTTACTGACCGATCGTTAGGTAATTTTGCCATGCGAGATGCGGGACGCGCAAGACCGTGCTGTCTGTGGAGAGAGCGGATGCCGTGTCGGCGGGGTGCGGCAGAGTGGAGGCATGGCTTCTGCGAACACCGTCGGCACCCGGGAGGCGGCGCTCGCCGCCCTGCGCGAACTGGTCGGACGAGCGGATGCCGAGTTCCACGACGGGCAGTACGAGGCGATCGAGGCGCTCGTCGAGCAGCGCCGTCGTGCGCTCGTCGTGCAGCGCACCGGCTGGGGCAAGTCGGCGGTGTACTTCGTCGCGACGCTGCTGCTGCGCCGTCAGGGCGCCGGACCCACGGTGCTCGTGTCGCCGCTGCTGGCGCTCATGCGCGATCAGATCAGCGCGGCCGAGCGCGCCGGGGTGCGCGCGGTCGCGATCAACTCGACCAATGCGCACGAGTGGGACGACGTGATCGCCCGCCTCGACCGCGACGAGGTCGACGTGCTGCTCGTCTCGCCCGAGCGCCTCAACAACCCCGCCTTCCGCGAGCAGCAGCTGCCCGCACTGATCGGCCGGATCGGGATGCTCGTGGTCGACGAGGCGCACTGCATCAGCGACTGGGGGCACGACTTCCGCCCCGACTACCGCCGACTTCGCGAGCTCATCTCGGGGATGCCCGCGGGCGTTCCCGTGCTCGCCACGACCGCCACCGCGAACAGTCGGGTGGTGGGCGATGTCGCAGAGCAGCTGGAATCCGGCGGCTCCGGCGGCCAAGCGGGCGGGGGCGAGGTGCTCACGATCCGCGGGCCGCTGGCCCGCGCCTCGCTGCGCCTCGGCGTGCTGTCGCTGCCGGGGTCTGCGCAGCGGCTCGCGTGGCTGCTGAGCCACCTGAACGACCTGCCCGGTTCCGGCATCATCTACACCCTCACGGTCGCCGCGGCCGTCGACACCGCCCGGCTGCTGCGCGAGCACGGACACGAGGTGCGGGCGTACACCGGCCAGACGGATGCCGAGGAGCGTGAGGAGTCGGAGGGGATGCTCAAGCGCAACGAGGTGAAGGCGCTCGTCGCCACCAGCGCGCTGGGCATGGGCTTCGACAAGCCGGATCTCGGGTTCGTGCTGCACCTGGGCGCGCCGTCGTCGCCGGTGGCGTACTACCAGCAGGTGGGTCGCGCCGGTCGTGCGAGCGACAGCGCCGATGTGCTGCTGCTGCCCGGCGCGGAGGACCGCGACATCTGGCACTACTTCGCCACGGCATCCATGCCCGATCAGGAGCGCGCCGAGCGGGTCATCGCGGCCCTCGGCGAGCAGCCGATCTCGACGCCAGCGCTCGAGGCGCTCGTCGACATCCGCCGCACGCCGCTGGAGCTGCTGCTGAAGGTGCTCGACGTCGACGGCGCGGTGCGGCGCGTGCAGGGCGGCTGGGTCGCGACCGGGCAGCCGTGGACGTACGATGCCGAACGCTACGAGCGCATCGCCGCCGAACGGCGCGCCGAGCAGCAGCACATGCTCGATTACGAGCGGACCGACGGATGCCGCATGGAGTTCCTGCAGCGCACGCTCGACGACGACACCGCGGCACCGTGCGGGCGATGCGACAACTGCGCGGGGGCCTGGTTCCCGACTGAGATCGGCGGAGACGCCGGCGCGGCTGCGGCGCAGTCGCTCGACCGCGTCGGCGTGCCGATCGAGCCGCGGCGGCAGTGGCCCACCGGCGCCGATCGCGTCGGCGTGCCCGTGAAGGGCCGCATCCCGGCGGAGGAGCAGGCCGCGGAAGGGCGTGCGCTCGCACGTCTCACCGACCTGGGCTGGGGCGGCACGCTGCGCGAGCTGTTCGCCGCCGGTGCGCCGGACGCCCCGGTGTCGCCGCAGCTGCTCGGCGCCTGCGTGCGGGTGCTGGCAGGGTGGGGCTGGGCCGAGCGTCCGGTCGCCGTGGTCGGGATGCCGTCGCGCTCACGCCCGCAGCTGGTCGACTCGCTCGCCCGCGGCATCGCCGAGATCGGACGCCTGCCGTATCTCGGCGCACTCGCGCCGGCGAACGGCGGCCCGAGCGGACAGTCCGGCGGCAACAGCGTGTTCCGTCTCGGCGGGCTCTGGGATCGCTTCTCAGCCGAGGGTCTCGAGCTGCCGGCAGGGTCGGTGCTGCTCGTCGACGATCAGGTCGACAGTCGCTGGACCCTCACCGTCGCGGCGCGCGAGCTGCGTCGCGCCGGCGCGACCGAGGTTCTGCCCTTCGCTCTCGCGCTGCGCGGCTGACGCGGCCGTACCGGCCTCACCGCAGGTCGTACACCCGCTTGTACTTGCCTTCGCTGCGGGGCAGGGCACCCGGCTCCTCGAGCCGAACGGCCACGCTCGAGCCGATGTGCGTCTTGATCCGCTCAGCCAGCACCACGGCCGCCGCCTCGCACACCACGCGGCCGAGGTGCGCGGAGCGTTCGATGCGCACCGTCATCGCGTCCATGCGGCCCTCGCGGGTGAGCTCGATGACGAAGTGCGGGGTGAGGTGCTCGATGCCGAGCACGATCTCCTCGATCTGGGTGGGGAAGAGGTTCACCCCGCGCAGGATGATCATGTCGTCGTTGCGGCCGGTGATCTTCTCGATCCGCCGCATCGCCGGGCGTGCGGTGCCGGGCAGCAGTCGGGTGAGGTCGCGCGTGCGGTAGCGCAGCACGGGGAAGGCCTGTTTGGTCAGCGAGGTGAACACCAGCTCACCGCGCTCGCCGTCGGGAACGGGATCGCCGTTCTCGTCCACGATCTCGGGCAGGAAGTGGTCCTCCCAGATGTGCGGGCCGTCCTTCGTCTCGACGCACTCGCTGCCGACGCCGGGGCCCATCACCTCGCTGAGACCGTAGATGTCGAGCGCGTCGATGCCGAGGCGGCGCTCGAGCTCGACGCGCATCTCGTTCGTCCACGGCTCGGCGCCGAGCACGGCCACCTTCAGCGAGGTCGAGGTGGGGTCGATGCCTGCATCCTCCATCGCATCCGCGATGGTGAGCAGATAGCTCGGCGTGCACAGGATCGCATCCGGCTCGAAGTCCTGGATCAGCTGCACCTGCCGCGCGGTCTGACCGCCCGACATGGGGATGACGGTCGCCCCGAGGCGCTCGATGCCGGCGTGGGCGCCGAGACCGCCGGTGAACAGGCCGTACCCGTAGGCGTTGTGCACCTTCATGCCGGGGCGGATGCCCGCGGCCCGCAGCGAGCGGGCGATGAGGTCGGCCCAGTTCGACAGGTCCGACTCGGTGTAGCCGACCACCGTCGGTCGCCCGGTGGTGCCCGACGAGGCGTGCACGCGGCGCACGTCGGCCATCGGCACGGCGAACATGCCGAACGGGTAGTTCTGCCGCAGGTCCTCCTTGGTGGTGAAGGGCAGCAGGCGAAGATCGTCGAGCGAGCGGATGTCGTCGGGCGAGACCCCCGCCTCATCGAGCGTGCGGGTATAGTGCGGCACGTTCTCGTAGGCGTGCCGCACCGTCCACTGCAGACGCTCGAGCTGCAGCGCCTCGAGCTCGGGGCGGGTCAGCCGCTCGGCGGCGTCGAGGGTGTCAGCGGCGGGTGCGGTCATCGTCGACATCGCATCTCCCATTCAGGTCGGGCTGGAGGTCAGCGGGTCAGTTGGCGCCGCCGGCGGCGCGGTTGGTGGTGAGCGAGCGCCCGCGGAACTCGGCGACGCTCTCACCGGTCTCATCGGTGATCGTCACGTCATACAGTCCCGTGCGGCCGCTCACCACACGGCGCACCGCGGTGGCGGTGAGGGTCTGGCCCGCGGTCGTGGACTTCAGGAAGGTGATGTCGGCGCCGGCCGCAACGGTGACCCGCTCGTCCTCGTTGCAGGCGATCGCGAAGGCCGTGTCGGCGAGCGTGAACACCAGACCGCCGTGCGTGATCGCGAAGCCGTTCAGCATGTCGTCGCGCACCGGCATCGACACCACGGCGCGGCCCGGCTCGTCGACCTCGACGACCATGCCGAGCATCGCCGAGGCGGCATCGCGCTGCATCATCGGCCTCATGCCGTCACCTCCGCCGGTGCGGCATCCGCCTGCTCCTTGCTCACCAGGGTGAGCACGTCGTACGTGGCGACGATCTCGTCGTCCTGGTTGCGGATCACCGCATCCCAGCGCACCTCGCCGTACTCGTCGGTCTCGCGCGGGGTGATCTGCTTCGCGGTCAACTCGACGCGGATGCTGTCGCCCGGCGACACCGGCGTGATGAAGCGCAGGTTCTCGAGGCCGTAGTTGGCGAGCACGGGCCCGGGCTCCGGGTCGACGAACAGCCCGGCGGCCCACGAGACGAGCAGGTAGCCGTGCGCCACGCGCCCGGGGAAGAACGGGTTCGCCGCGGCGGATTCCTCATCCATGTGGGCGTAGAAGGTGTCGCCGGTGAAGTGCGCGAACGTCTCGATGTCGTCGAGGGTCACCTCGCGCGAGCCTGACACGATCTGGTCGCCGATGCGCAGCTCGGCCAGCGATTTGCGGAACGGATGCCGGCCGTCGGCGTTCGCCGCCGCCCCGGCGTGCCACACGCCAGTGAGCGCGGTGAGCATCTCGGGGGAGCCCTGCACCGCCGTGCGCTGCATGTGGTGCAGCACGGCGCGGATGCCGCCGAGCTCCTCACCGCCGCCGGCGCGGCCCGGTCCGCCGTGCACGAGGTTCGGCAGCGGGGATCCGTGGCCGGTCGACGAGCGGGCGTCGTCGCGGTCGAGCAGCAGCATCCGGCCGTTGAATGGGGCGATGCGGGTGGCGAGCTCCACCGCCTGAGCGGGGTCGTGCGTGGCGATGCTCGTCACGAGCGAGCCGCCGCCGCGGGCGACGAGCGCCGCCGCCTCCGCGGTCGTGTCGTAGGTCAGCAGCGAGGAGACCGGGCCGAAGGCCTCGACCTCGTGCACGGCATCCGACTGCGCGTCGTCGAAGCGCAGCAGCACGGGCGCGACGAACGCGCCGTCCGGCGCGGAGCCGGTGCTGCCGTCGGCCAGACGCACCTCCGGAGCATCCGTCGACCCCACGACGACCTCACCGCCGGCATCCTGCAGGGCGCGCACCTGGCGCAGCACCTCGTCGCGCTGCGCGGTCGACGCGAGCGGACCCATCGTGACGCCCTCGGCGCGCGGATCGCCGAGCACGGTCTTCTCGGCGATGCGCGCGCGCACCGCCTCGATCACGTCGTCGGCGGATGCCGTCGGCACGACCGCCCGGCGGATCGCCGTGCACTTCTGGCCGGCCTTGGTGGTCATTTCGACCACGAGCTGGCGCACGTAAGCGTCGAACTCGGGGGTGCCGGCGACGGCATCCGTGCCGAGCACCGAGGCGTTGATCGAGTCGGTCTCGCCGGTGAAGCGCACCCCGCCGGTCTGCACCGCCGGGTGGCTGCGCAGGCTTTCGGCAGTGGAGGCGCTGCCGGTGAAGCCGACGAGATCGCCGAGGCGCAGTTCGTCGAACAGCGTCGGCACGCTGCCGCTGACCAGCTGCAGCGAACCCTCGGGCAGCAGCCCGGAGTCGACGAGGATCCGCACCATCGCCTCGGCCAGGTAGCCGGTCGGGGTGGCGGGCTTGACGAGGGTGGGCATGCCGGCGAGGAACGCCGGGGCGAACTTCTCGAGCGAGCCCCACACCGGGAAGTTGAACGCGTTGATCTGCACGGCCACGCCCGGCAGGGTCGTGTAGACGTGCCGGCCGAGGAACGAGCCGTCCTTCGAGAGCGGCTCGACGGGGCCGTCGACGTGCACGCGGCTGTTGGGCAGCTCTCGGCGGCCCTTGCCCGAGTACGAGAACAGCACGCCGATGCCGCCGTCGATGTCGACCCACGAGTCGGTCTTCGTCGCGCCAGTGCGCGCCGACAGGGCGTACAGCTCGTCTTTGCGCTCGGTCAGGGCGAGGGCGAACTGCTTGAGAAGCACGGCCCGCTGGTGGAAGGTGAGGGCCGCGAGACTCGCGTGCCCGGTCGTGCGGGCGTACTCCAGGGCTCCGGCGAGATCGAGACCCTCTGTCGAGACGCGGGTGATCACCTCACCGGTCGACGCGTCGCGGACCTCCGTTCCCTTCGACAGGCTCAGGGACCCATGGGAGTCGGCCGGGGTCCACCACTCGCCCTGGACATAGCTCGGCAGGTACTCGGTCATCGTTCCTCATTCCAGTCGTAGAAGCCGCGGCCGGTCTTGCGGCCGAGGTGCCCCTCGGCGACCAGCCGGCGCAGCAGGGCGGGCGGGGCGAACCGGTCGCCCAGTTCGCGGGCCAGCTCCTCGGCGATGCCGAGACGCACGTCGAGCCCGACGATGTCCGTCGTGCGCAGGGGTCCCATCGGATGCCGGTACCCGAGCGTCATCGCGGTGTCGATGTCGGCTGCCGATGCGACGCCCTCCTCCAGCATCCGGATCGCCTCCAGCCCGAGCATCACGCCGAGGCGCGACGACGCGAAGCCGGGGGAGTCCTGCACGGTGATCGGGGTCTTGCCGAGCGCCTCGACCCAGCCGCGGGCGGCGTCGACGACGGCGTCGTCGGTGGCGGAGCCGCGCACGATCTCGACCAGGGCGGATGCCGGCACCGGGTTGAAGAAGTGCAGGCCGAGGAAGCGCGCCGGGTCGCGTCGGGTGGCGGCGAGGGCGTCGATCGAGATCGACGAGGTGTTCGAGGCCAGCACGGCATCCTCGCCGAGCACCGCGTCGACGCGAGCGAGGGCGTCCTCCTTGAGGTCGCGGTCCTCCGGAACGGCCTCGATCACGAGGTTGGCCTCGGCGAAAACCGCGGCATCCGTCCCGACCGAGAAGCGCGACGCGACCTCGGCGATGTCGAGCGACGGGTCACGGTCGGCAGAGCGGCGGATGCTGTCGCCCACCCGCTCCGCGGCGGCATCCGCGCTCGCCGCGTCGCGCTCGATCACGATGACGCGGGAGCCGGCCAGCAGGAAGGCGTGCGCGATGCCGGCGCCCATCCGCCCGCCGCCGAGCACGCCGACGTTCTTCGGTGCGCTCATCGTCGCGCCTTCCGTTCGAGGAAATCGGTCATGCGGCGCATCTTCTCGTCGCTCTCGAAGAGCTCGGCCTGCAGCTCGCGCTCGATCTCGGGATGCTCGTGTCGCGGGGCGCGCAGCGCCCGCTTGGTGTGCTGGGTGGCCAGCGGATCGTTCGCGGCGATGCGGTCGGCGATCGCATGCGCGGCGGCGAGCAGCTCGTCAGCGGGGTGGATCGCCGACACGAGGCCCCAGGCGAGCGCCTCGTCGGCGCCGAGGATGCGGCCGGTGAGCAGCAGCTCGGCGGCGCGCGCGCCGCCGACGATCTCGGGCAGCCGCCAGGTGGCGCCCGCGGCCGCGATGATCCCGAGCCCGGTCTCGGGGTTGCCGATCTTCAGCGAAGGCGCAGCGATGCGGATGTCGGCGGCGTAGGCGAGCTCGGCGCCACCGCCGAGCGCGTAGCCCTCGATCGCCGCGATCACGGGCATCGGCAGCTCGTGGATGCGGATGAACGCCGTGGCGTTGATCGCCCGGCGGGCGTCGTCGGCGCGACGCTCGCGCAGCTGGGCGATGTCGGCGCCCGAGGCGAACACGCCGTCCGATCCGGTGAGGATGAGCGTACGAGGCTCGGATTCGAGCTCGGCGCACAGCGCGTGCAGGGCGTCGATCGTGTCCTGATCGATCGCGTTGCGCTTGTCGGGGCGGTTCAGCGTGGCGACGACCCGGTCGTCGCCACGTTCGATCAGCAGCGGATCGGTCATGCCACCCGCTCCAGGATCATCGCGGTGCCCTGCCCGACACCCACGCACATCGTCGCAAGGCCCAGCCCCGCGCCCTCGCGCTCCATCCGCCCCATCAGGGTGACGACGATGCGGCATCCGCTCGAGCCGAGGGGATGCCCGAGGGCGATCGCCCCGCCGTCGCGGTTGACGACCTCGGAGTCGAGGCCGAGCCGGCGCATCGAGGCGAGCGACTGGGTCGCGAACGCCTCGTTCAGCTCGATCGCGCCGAGGTCGGCGACCGACAGGCCGGCGCGCTTCAGCGCCTTCTCGGTCGCGGGCACCGGGCCGAGCCCCATGATCTCGGGGGCGAGGGCGGCCGAGGTCGACGTGACGATGCGGGCTCGCGGGGTGAGCCCGTACCGGCGCACGGCCTCGGCGCTGGCCACCACCACGGCGGAGGCGCCGTCGTTCAGCGAGCTGGAGTTGCCCGCCGTCACCACGCTGCCGCCGGCGACGACGGGATGCAGGCCTGCGAGCGCCGCCAGGCTGGTGTCGCGGCGTGGGCCCTCGTCGACAAGCACGTCACCCGTGCGGGTGGGGACGGCTACGATCTCGTCGGCGAACCGGCCGGCGTCGATCGCGGCGACCGCGCGCTGCTGGCTGCGCAGGGCGAACGCGTCGGCATCCTCCCGGCTGATGCCGTCGCGCCGGGCGACTTCCTCGGCCGTCTCCGGCATCGAGAACGTCGCCTTGTCGCGGGCGAGCAGCCGCGGGTTCGTGAACCGCCAGCCGATGGAGGTGTCGAACGCGTCGCCGGGCTTCGCCCAGGCGCGCTCGGGCTTGGCCTGCACCCAGGGTGCGCGGGTCATCGACTCGACACCGCCGGCGATCATGAGGTCGGCGTCTCCCGCGCGGATCGCCTGGGCGGCCATCGCGATCGCCGACATGCCCGAGGCGCACAGCCGGTTCACTGTGATGCCGGGCACCTCGTCGGGCAGCCCCGCGAGCAGCACGGCCATGCGGGCGACGTTGCGATTGTCCTCGCCGGCCTGGTTCGCCGCACCGAGGATGACCTCCTCGACGGCAGCATCCGGGATGCCCGCGCGATCGACCGCGGCGCGCACCACGATCCCGGCCAGATCATCCGGTCGCACACCCGCGAGCGCTCCGCCGTAGCGGCCGACCGCGGTGCGCGCTCCGCCGACGAGAAAGGCGTCTGTCACGTTTCCATCTCCATTGCGTGGAACGTCAGGTGAGGTGAGGTGCGGCGCTGCGTCGCCGCGGTTGCCTGACCATTCGGTCAGTAAATCATGACAGCCGGACGCGCGGGTTGGCAAGTGCGGACCCGCGGATGGTGGCGCGCATCGCATCGGGCAGTGTACTGTGCTGATTTGCTGACCGATCGGTCTGTCAGCCTCACCCGAACAATGGAGTTCTCTATGACGGATACCGCAGTCCGACGCCGCGAGGAGCGCCGCGTCCTCGCGGGCACTCTCGTCGGCACCACCATCGAGTGGTACGACTTCTTCATCTACGCGCAGGCCGCCGGCCTCGTCTTCGGCGGCCTGTTCTTCGCGCCGCTCGGCGAGACGGGCGCGCAGATCGCCTCGTGGGCGTCACTGGGCATCTCGTTCCTGTTCCGCCCGCTCGGCGCCGTCATCGCCGGTCACCTCGGCGACCGGCTCGGGCGCAAGCGGATGCTCGTGCTCACCCTGATCCTCATGGGTCTGGCCACCTCGCTGATCGGCGTGCTGCCGACATATGCCGATATCGGCATCCTCGCGACCGTGCTGCTCGTGCTGCTGCGCGTGCTGCAGGGCTTCTCGGCCGGTGGCGAGTGGGGCGGCGCGGCGCTGATGTCGGTGGAGCACGCCCCGAAGGGCAAGCGCGGCCTGTTCGGCGCGTACCCGCAGATCGGCGTGCCGGTCGGCATGATCCTCGCCACCTTCACGATGTGGGTGCTCACCACGAGCATGAGCCCCGAGGCGTTCCTGGCCTGGGGCTGGCGTCTGCCGTTCCTGTTCTCGATCGTCCTCATCGTGGTCGGCTACGTGATCCGCCGCGCGGTGGAGGAGTCGCCGATCTTCCAGGAGCTGCAGCAGCGCCGCACCGAGTCGTCGGCACCGCTGTCGACCCTGTTCCGCCACCACGGCCGCGAGGTGGTGCTGACCGCGCTGATCTTCATCGCGAACAACGCCGCCGGCTACCTGCTCATCGCGTTCTTCACCACCTACGTGTCGACCGTGGTCGGGATGCCGCGTCCGACCGCACTGCTGATGACCACGCTCGCCTCGTTCGGCTGGCTGATCTTCACGATGCTCGGCGGTCGCATCTCGGATCGCATCGGCCGCGTGCGCACCTTCCAGATCGGGTACGCGCTGATCGCGATCTGGTCGATCCCGATGTGGTTCCTCATCGACACCGGCAACGTGGCGCTGTTCTTCATCGCGCTGTTCGTGCTGACGATCGGCCTCGGCCTGTCGTACGGCCCGCAGTCGGCGCTGTACGCCGAGATGTTCCCGGCCGACGTGCGCTACTCGGGTGTCTCGATCGGCTACGCGCTCGGTGCGATCCTCGGTGGTGCGTTCGCGCCGCTCATCGCCGAGCTGCTGCTGAAGAACACCGGCAACTCGTGGTCGATCGGCGTGTACGTGCTGATCATCACGATCATCTCGCTGGTCGCGGTCTCGCTCGTCAAGGAGACCCGCGGTGTGCCGCTCGACACGCAGAGCGTCGACGTGGTCGACGCGCGCACCGCCGCGACGAAGGTGCGCTGACGCCGGATCGACAGAAGCGGGCCGGGCGGATCATCTCCGCCCGGCCCGCTTTCGTCTGCGCTCAGATGAGCCCGTAGGCGCGGATCGGATGCTCGATGAGCTCGACCACCCGTCGCAGGAACCCGGCCGCGTAGCCGCCGTCGCACACCCGGTGGTCGAACACGAGCGACAGCTGGGCGATGCGCCGAGGAACGATCGCGCCGTCGACCACCCACGGGCGCTCGATCATGCGACCGATGCCGAGGATCGCGACCTCGGGGTGATTGATGATGGCCGCCGAGCCGTCGACGCCGAGGCTGCCGTAGTTGTTCAGCGTGAAGGTCGAGCCGCGCAGCCGTTCGGGCGGCATCGATCCGGCGCGAGCTGTCTCGGCGAGTTCGCGCAGCGCCGTGTCGAGCTCGGAGACGGTCAGCTCGTGGGCGAGCGGCACGACCGGCACCATGAGCCCGCGGGCGGTGTCGGCCGCGACCCCGAGGTTCACACCGTCGAACGTGATGATCTCGTCGGCGTTCTCGCTCAGCCGCGAGGCGAGCAGCGGGTGATCGGCCAGCGCGATCAGGGTGAAGCGGGCGATGAGTGCCGTCAGCGACGGCGCCTTCTCGCCGTCGGCCGCCATCTCGGCGCGCAGATCCCACAGGCGCGTGGCGTCGACGTCGACCCAGACGGTCGCCTCGGGGATCTCGGAGCGGCTGCGCGACAGCTTTGCGCTCACGGCCTTGCGCAGCGGGCTCATCCGCTCGCGTGCCCGCACCGCGAGGCCGTCGAGCTGCTCGGCATCCGTCGTGGCGTTCGTGGCCGCATCCGGGGTCGCGTTCGTGGTCTTCGGGGTCACCCCGTCGACCGCGTGGTCGACCGCCGCCCGCAGCACGTCGGCACGGGTCACGGCGCCGTCGGCACCGGTCGCGGCGATGGCGTGCACGTCGAGGCCCAGGTCGCGGGCGAGACGCCGCACGAGGGGAGAGCGCACCGCGACCGTGCGACGCGGAGCGGTCTCGTCGAGCGCACCGCCTGCCGTCGAGGGCACGGGTTGCGTACGCGCGGATGCCGTGCGCTCGGCGGCATCCCGTGCAGTCGGCGTCGGGGTCACAGGCGAGGAGGCCGGGGCGGGGCGGGTGGATGCTGCGGCGCGGGCGCGACGGCGGCCGCCGCCGGCACGCTCGGAGGTGCCGTAGCCGATCAGCACGTTGCCGGAGCCAGCGCGCTCCTCGGCCCGGTACGCCTCCTTCTCCGTGACGTCCGGTGCGTCGGATGGGGCGGCGTCGGCGACCTCGAGCACCGGCGCGCCCACGGCGATCGTGTCGCCGGGCTCACCGTGCAGGGCGGTGATGACGCCCGCGAACGGGGAGGGCAGCTCGACGACGCTCTTCGCGGTCTCGACCTCGGCGATCGCCTGATCGGTGCGGATCGTGTCGCCCACCTGCACGAGCCACTGCACGAGGCCCGCCTCGGTGAGGCCCTCGCCGAGGTCGGGCAGCCGGAACACCCGGGCGGTCGTGGTGCTCATCGCCCTGACCTCTCGTCGTCGCAGTCCTCCCAGTGCAGCGAGTCGATCGCGTCGAGCACCCGGTCGGCGTCGGGCAGGTACCAGTGCTCGAGCTTCGGCGGAGCGAACGGGGTGTCGAATCCGGTCACGCGGCGCACCGGCGCCTCGAGGAACTCGAAGCAGCGCTCGAACACACGCGCCTGGATCTCGCTCGCCACGCTCGCGTACCCCGGAGCCTCGGCGACGACCACGGCGCGGCCGGTTGCCCTCACCGCCGCGGTCACCGTCGCGTCGTCGAATGGCGACAGGCTGCGCACGTCGATGACCTGCACGCTGCGCCCCTCGCCGGCGGCGATCTCGGCCGCCTCGAGTGCGACGGGAACCATGGCGGCATAGGCGAGCACGGTCACGTCGGTGCCCTCGCGGGCGACGCGGGCGGTGCCGATCTCGGCGGTGATCGACGCGTCGACCTCGCCCTTCGACCAGTACAGCTTCTTCGGCTCGAGGAAGATCACCGGGTCGGGCGACGCGATCGCGGCGCGCAGCAGCGAGTAGGCGTCCTGCGGCGTCGAGGGCGCGACCACCGTGAGTCCAGGGGTGTGCGCGTAGTACGCCTCCGAGGAGTCGCAGTGGTGCTCGACCCCGCCGATGCCGCCGCCGAACGGGATGCGGATCACGAGCGGCATCCGCACGGCGCCGCGGGTGCGGTTGGCGAGCTTGGCGACGTGGCTGACCACCTGCTCGAAGGCCGGCAGCGCGAAGGCGTCGAACTGCATCTCGACCACCGGTCGCAGGCCGTTCATGGCCATGCCGACCGCGGTGCCGATGATGCCCGACTCGGCGAGCGGGGTGTCGAAGCAGCGGTCCTCGCCGAAGCGCTCGGTGAGCCCGTCGGTGATGCGGAACACGCCGCCGAGCGCCCCGACGTCCTCACCGAAGACGACGACGTCTGGGTCGTCCTGGATGGCGTCGGCGAGCGCGCGGTTCAGCGCCGCGGCCATGGTCATGGTGCCCACCACGTGGCGGTGCAGGTCGACGTCGCTGTCGTGCGGTGCGAGGGTCATCGGTGGCCTCCTGCCGTGACGGATGCCGAATCATCGGCGTGAGCGCGCTCTATCTCGCCCTGCAGCACCCGCCACTGCTCCTCGAGCTGTGGGGAGCGCTCGGCGGTGACGAAGCGGAACAGGTCCTCGGGGTCGAGCTCGGAATCGGCGTTCAGTGCATCGCGCAGCGCGGCGGCGATCTCCTCTGCGCCGGCGGCCAGCGCCTCCTCGGCGGCGTCGTCGAGCGCACCGGCGTCCGTGAGGTGTGCGCGCAGGCGGGTCAGCGGGTCGCGGGCGACCCACGCCTGCACCTCCTCGCGCTCGCGGTAGCGGGTGTCGTCGTCGGCGTTGGTGTGCGCCTGCATCCGGTAGGTGTGCGCCTCGACGAGCGAGGGGCCGCCGCCCGCGCGGGCGCGCTCGACTGCCTCGCCGAGCACCGAGAGCACCGCCGCGACGTCATTGCCGTCGACGCGCTGCCCCGGCATCCCGTAGCCGATCGCCTTGTGCGCGAGGGAGGGGGCGGCGGTCTGCCGCGAGAGCGGCACCGAGATCGCGAACTCGTTGTTCTGCACGAAGAACACGACGGGCACGTGGAACACGGCGGCGAAGTTCATCGCCTCGTGGAAGTCGCCCTCGCTCGTCGCACCGTCTCCGCACAGCGCGAGCACCACGGTGTCCTCACCGCGGTGCTTGGCGGCCTGCGCGAAGCCGACTGCGTGCAGCAGCTGGGTCGCGAGCGGGGTGGCCTGCGGGGCGACGCGGTGCTCGTGCGGGTCGTAGCCGGAGTGCCAGTCGCCCTTGAGCAGCACCATGGCGTCTGACGGGCGCACGCCGCGGGCGATCACGGCGACGGAGTCGCGGTAGGTGGGGAAGAGCCAGTCGTCCTCGTCGAGCACGAGCGAGGCCGCCACCTGGCAGGCCTCCTGACCGTGCGAGGACGGGTAGACGGCCAGGCGTCCCTGCCGCACCAGCGCGTTGGCCTGGTCGTTGATGCGACGGCCCTCCACGAGGCCGCGGTACGCGCGCAGCAGCGTGTCGGCATCCGGCATCGGGTAGCGCTCGTCCGTGACGGTGCGACCCTCCGGATCGATGAGCTGCACCGGGGTGTCGCGGGGGAGCAGGTCGTCGTGCTGCATCGGTTCCGCCTCCTTGCCGAACGTGTCTGCCCAGCATCCCGCGCGTGAGGCAATCGTCCAAGACCGACGGTTTAAGAGCGAACGATTGATCACGCATTGCGCCCGGAAGGCGCGAAGTGTCAGACTCTGGTGACGGAATGCAGGTGGCGGTCGAAGGGGATGCCATGACGGTGATGGATGCCACGGATCGGGCGATCCTCGACGAGCTGCGCCGCGACGCGCGCTCCTCGATGACGGCGATCGCCGACGCCGTGCACATCTCGCGCGCCGGTGCGCACGCCCGCATCAAGCGGCTCACGGATGCCGGCGTCATCACCGGTTACACGGTGCGCACCGACCCCGTGCAGCTCGGCCACCACGCCTCTGCCTACGTCATGCTCGCGATCGAGCAGGCAACGTGGCAGGACGTGCAGGCGCGGCTGCGTGCCATCCCTGAGGTCGAGCACATGGCGCTCGTTGGCGGCGACTTCGACGTCATCCTGCTCGTGCGCGCGAGCGACGCCCGCGATCTGCGGCGCATCGTGCTGGAGGACATCCAGGCGATCCCGTCGATCCGCTCCACCCGCACGACCCTCATCTTCGAGGACTTCACGCGGACGTGACGGCGGTGCGCTAGTCGATCGTGAGCGTGAAGCCGTCCTCGGCATCCGCGATCGAGACGTGTGTGAGGTCCGGCACGGCGTGGGCCGGATGCTGCGCGGGCGCGTGCGGGCCGACGCCGATCACGATCATGCCGGCGGCGAGACCCGCCTGGATGCCGGCGGGGGAGTCCTCGAACACCAGGCATTCGGCCGGGTCGACGCCGAGAGCCGCTGCCGCCTTGAGGAACCCCTCCGGGTCGGGCTTCGATGCGGTGACGCTCTCGGCCGTGACGGCGAGTTCGGGCACGGTGAGACCGGCCGCGCCCATGCGCGCGGTCATCAGCGCGACGTCGGCGGAGGTGACGATGGCGTGCGGATGCGGCTGCAGAGCCTCGAGCAGGCGCTGCGCGCCGCCGATCGCGACGACACCTTCGACGTCGCCGGCCTCGCGCTCGAGCATCTGCCGGTTCTCGACGAGGTTGATGGCGTGATCGCGCTCGGGCAGCAGGATCGCCATGCTCTGGTGCCCCTGCCGGCCGTGCACGGTGCGCAGCACGTGTGCGGGGTCGATGCCGTGCGGTTCTGCCCACTCGAGCCAGAGCCGCTCGACCACGGCGGTGGAGTCGACGAGCGTGCCGTCCATGTCGAGCAGCACGGCACGGGCACGGATCGTCGCAGTCATGCCTCCAGGCTAGCCGCGTCGGCATGCCAGATCGGCGGATGCGACAGCGGCCTCACCCGGCGTTCCAGCTCAGCGGCGAGGGCGATGATCTGCGCCTCGCCACCGGGGCGGCCGATGAGCTGCACGCTCACCGGATGCCCGGCCTGGTCGACTGTCACGGGCACGACGATCGCGGGGAGCCCCGTCACGTTCACGAAGCTGCTGTACGGCGCATACTGCACCTGCTGCGCGAAGCCGCGCGCGGCATCCGTCCGGTCGAACCAGCCGACGGGCTGCGGGGGCAGCGCGAGTGCCGGGGTGAGCACGGCGTCGAACGGCGCGAATGCCTCGATCGTCGCGCGCTCGAAGGCGGATGCCGCCGCCAGCGCGTCGAGCACCTGCACACCGCTGAGCGCGCGTCCCTCGCGCACCAGCCACGCGGTGATCGGCTCGACGATCTCGAGCTGCTCATCCGTGAGGTCCATGCGGGCGGCGCTCATGCGCCACAGCGTCGTGAACAGCGCCGCGTAGCCCTGCGGCTGCCAGGCGAACGCGTCGACGCCGTGCCCGGCATCCGTGAGCAGAGCCGTCGCGACCTCGACCGCGCGCGCCGCGTCGGCGTCGAGTCGGATGTCCTCCGCGTCGTCCCACGGCGAGACCGTGGTGACGCCGATCCGCGCGAAGGTCTGCGGGGCGAGGGCCGCGTCGAGGAAGGGGCCGGCGCCCGGAGCGAGGGTCGCGAACGGATGCGTCCGCCCGGCCGCCTGCACGTCGAGCAGCAGCGCCGCATCCGCCACCGTGCGGGCGAGGGGGCCCGCCACCGGCAGCCCGCCCGGGCTGTCGAGACCGGAGGCGAACGCCACTCGCCCGCGCGACGGCTTCAGACCGACGATGCCGACCGTGGCCGCCGGGATGCGGATGGATCCGCCGCCGTCGGAACCGGGAGCGAGCGGCAGCAGGCCGGCTGCGACCGCGGCCGCGGCCCCGCCGCTGGAGCCGCCGGCGCCGTTCTGCGGGTTCCACGGGTCGCGGGTCGGCGGGCCGATCAGCGTCTCGGTATACCCGGTCAGACCGAACTCGGGCGTGCTCGTCTTGCCCAGGCTGATGCCGCCCGCCTCGTCGAGCACGGCCGCCTGATCGCCGGTGGTCTCGGGCACGAAGTCGACGTGCAGCCGCGAGCCGTAGCGGGTCGGCACCCCGGCGCGCGGCACGAGATCCTTGTCGGCGAACGGCAGGCCCCAGAGGGCACCGTCCGGCTCGGTGAGGGTGAGCGCCTCCGCGCGCACGAGCGCGGCATCCGACGTCACCTCCACGAACGAGCCGATCGCGGGGTCGAGGCGGGCGATGCGGTCGAGGTAGTGCGCGGTCAGATCCACGGGCGAGAGCTCGCCGGAGCGCAGCGCCGCCAGCTGCTCGATCGCGGTGAGGTCGTGCAGCTCGGGCATGGGGCGAGTCTAGGTCAGCGGGAAGCGGCGCGGCCCTGAGCTGACTGCGCAGAGCGGTCACTGTCTAGAGTGGGCGCAGGAGGCGGCTGTCGAGAGTGGGCGCAGGAGGCGGCTGTCGAGAGTGGGCGCAGGAGGCGGCTGTCGATCTCGGGACACGGGTCGATCGGCGCCTTTGCAGCGATGCTCGGATCGAGCGACCCGGACTGGTGGCGCGACGACCTGTCGGCGCTCGGCACGTTGAGCAACGCGGCCCCCTGCCCCGTGTGTTCTTCGGCCTCGGGCTATGCGTTCACTGTCGCGGCACCCGTCTGAATCCGGATTCTTAACACGATCTGCGCAACCGCGGATCTTGACCCCGCTCGTGGTCAGGGGAGCGCAGCGGGCGCGTCCTACGCTGGTAGCGGGCGGATCCGCCCGACCGATTCGCGCCGTGAACCTGTCCGGCGCAACTCACCCGCAAGGATGCACATGGACGTTTTCGCCGCGCGCCGCGACGACTGGAACCGCAGGGAAGAACTCGCCGAGCGGATGATCCCGCTCATCGGCGGCCTGAACCGGGAGCACGATGTCGTGACCTCCCTGCACGGACACCGCCTGCTCGGACTGTCGACCACCGGCATCCTCGAGGTGCAGGAGCGCGTCGCCCAGCTCGGTCACGAGCAGCTCTCGCTGGAAGACATCCTCGCCGTGCTGGAGGCGCTGCGTGAGATCTCCCCCGGGGCCTCGTCGATCGACGTCGCCCGCCTCGCCGCCGAGCACAAGGCCAACGGCAGCGACCTCACCGCCTACCTGCGCGAGGTGCTGGCACCGGCGCTCGGCGCCGAGCCCGCCGAGCCCGTCGACGTCGTGCTCTACGGCTTCGGCCGCATCGGCCGCCTGCTCGCGCGCATCATCATCGCGCACACCGGCGGCGGCAGCGGCCTGCGCCTGCGCGCGATCGTCGTGCGCCGCGGCTCCGAGAACGACCTCGTCAAGCGCGCATCGCTGCTGCTGCGCGACTCGGTGCACGGGCGCTTCGAGGGCTCGGTCGACGTCGACGAGCAGAACTCGCAGATCATCGCCAACGGCACCCGCATCCAGGTGATCTACTCCGACGACCCCGCGAGCGTCGACTACACCGCTTACGGCATCCACGACGCGATCATCGTCGACAACACCGGCCGCTGGCGCGACGAGGCGGGCCTCAGCCGTCACCTCGAGGCGAAGGGCGCCGCGCGCGTGCTGCTCACCGCACCCGGCAAGGGCGAGCTGAAGAACATCGTGCACGGCATCAACGACTCCACCATCGAGCCGGGCGACCGCATCCTCTCCGCAGCATCGTGCACCACCAACGCCATCACCCCGGTGCTGAAGGCCATGGACGAGGCGTACGGCATCGTGCGCGGCCACGTCGAGACGGTGCACTCGTTCACCAACGACCAGAACCTCATCGACAACTTCCACTCCGGCGACCGCCGCGGCCGCTCCGCCGTGCTGAACATGGTGATCACCGAGACCGGCGCCGCCAAGGCCGTCGCCCGCGCCCTGCCGGAGCTGGCGGGCAAGCTCACCGGATCCGCGATCCGCGTGCCCACCCCCGACGTCTCGCTCGCCGTGCTGCACCTCACCCTCGAGAACCCGGCCACCAAGGACGAGCTGAACGACTACCTGCGCCGCGCCTCGCTGCACTCCAAGCTGCGCCAGCAGATCGACTACGTCGAGAGCCCCGAGGTCGTCTCCACCGACTTCGTCGGCTCGCACCGCGCCGGCATCGTCGACGGCCTCGCGACCATCGCCAACGACCGCGACGTCGTGCTGTACGTCTGGTACGACAACGAGTACGGCTACTCGTGCCAGGTGGTGCGCGTGCTCGAGGTCATGGCCGGTTCGCACCCCGTCGTGCTGCCGACCCGCCGCGAGGTCACGCTGCGCGAGGACGCCCTGGTCTGAGCCGCTCCCCGCGGGCGGTGCGTGCGAACGTCGCCGCTTGCGGGAATGATGGGGGCATGACGCCCCGTGCCCTCGCCGCCGAGCGGCTGCGCTCGCATCGGCTCACGGCCCCAGCGCGGACGGTCACGGATGCTGCGCGGCACATGCTCGCCGTGCAGAGCCAGGACCTGCTGGCCGGGCGGTGGGCGCTCGGCGTGCGCACGCGCGGCACTCCGACGCTGGCCGACGTGGACGCCGCATTCCAGCGCGGTGAGCTCGTGCGGGCGTGGACCATGCGCGGCACATTGCACATCGTGCCGGCATCCGATCTCGCCTGGATGCTGTCGGTCACCCGCGACCGGCAGCGGCAGCAGGCCGCCACCCGGGACCGGCAGCTCGGCATCGACGCGGAGGTTCTCGCGGTCGCTCTGCGGGCGCTTCGGCCCGCGCTTCGGGACGGCGGATGCTCTCGCGCCGAGGCGTTCTCGCTGTTCGAGAGCGCAGGAATCGACCCGCGGGAGCAGCGAGGCATCCACGTGCTCTGCGCGCTGACCGTGGCCGGCGAGATCTGCCTCGGCCCGTTCGGCGCGGGTTCCTCCGCGGCGCACGAGCAGCGCTACGTGCTCACCGAGGACTGGGCGCGCGACTCCACCGCCCCGGCCGACCCGCTCGTCGAGCTGTTCGTGCGGTACATCGACGGGCACGGCCCGGCCGGCGCCGGCGACTTCGCCTGGTGGGCGGGCCTGACGCTCGGCGTCGCGCGGGAGGCTGCAGCACAGGCCGCCGACCGCGTCGACGAGATCGACGAGGGACTGTTCGTGGCGCCGAGCAGGCCGCGGCGCGCAGCATCCGCCCCCACCGTCGTCGCGCTGCCGGCCTTCGACGAGTACTACCTCTCGTACGCCGACCGCACCGCGGTCTGCGCGCCCGAGCACCTCGCCGTCGTCGGACCGGGCAAGAACGGGATGGTCCGCCCGACGCTCGTCGATGACGGCCGCGTGGTCGGGGTGTGGTCGCATGCGCTGGCGACCCGTGGGGCGGCACCCGAGATGTTCGACGACGGGCATGACGCGGATGCCGCGGCATCCGCCCTCGCCCGCTTCGCGCGATTCGTCGCGGCGTGAGCGGGTGGGCACAATGGGAGCGTGTCGAGCTATTTCCACCGCCTGTCCGCCTCCGCCTTCGACCCCACCGAGCACGTGGGCGGCGCCTGGAACGTCGACGAGCAGCACATCGCCCCGCTGCTCGGGCTGCTCGCGCACCTCGCCGAGCGCGATCACGCCGAGCGCCGATCTGACGCGCCGCTCGTGCTGGCGCGGGCGAGCTATGACATCCTCGGCGTCATCCCGATGGACGCGTTCGAGGTCGAGACGCGTCTGGTGCGCGCCGGGCGCACGATCGAACTGATCGAGGTCACCGCGAGCCACGGCGGGCGCGCTGCGGTGTCGCTGCGGGCGTGGATGCTGCAGCCGCACGACACGACGGCGATCCAGGGCGATCACCTCCCGGCGATGCCGCCGCGCGACGACCTGCCGGAGTGGTCGGCGGGCGACGTCTGGCCGGGAGGTGCCATCCGCTCGATCGATGCGCGCCGCGAGTTCGTGGATGTCGGACGCTCACGGTGCTGGATCCGTCCGCGGCATCCGCTGCTCGAAAGCGAGCGCATCTCGTCGCGCGCACGGATGCTGGGCATGCTCGACTTCGCCAACGGCATCGCCACCCGCGTGCCGCCCGAGGCGGCGCTGTACCCGAACGTCGACCTCACGGCCAGCCTGTTCCGCGAGCCGACGGGGGAGTGGTTCGGGCTGGACACCTCGGTGTCGTTCGGCCCCGACGGGATCGGACTGACCGAGTCGGTGCTCAGCGACGAGGCGGGGCCGCTCGGCACGTCGTCGCAGACGCTGACGGTGCGTCCGCGCTGACGCCGGCGGGCTGCCGAGAACAGGAGAACACCCCAGAATCGGATGCTGGCGCGCGAATTCTCCTGCGCTCAGCCGTTCTCCTGCGCTCGGACGTCGCGAGACGCCGCTCAGCCGTCGGCGTGGCGGTCGAGGAACGCGTAGACCTCGCTGTCGTCCACCCCGGGGAACGCCCCGCGCGGCAGCGGCGAGAACATCTGCGTGTGCACCCGAGCGCTCGGCCACGCCCTGCCGTCCCAGCGATCGCTGAGCTGCGCCGAGGCGCGCCGGCAGCACGACTCGTCGGGGCACGTCGACTGCGCGCGGTGCGTGGTCTCACGACCGCGCCACCAGCGCGCGTCGTCGAAGGGCACGCCCACGGTGACCGAGAAACCGCCGTCGCTGGCCGAACCCGTCTGCGTCGAGCACCAGAACGTGCCCGCCGGGGTGTCGGTGTACTGGTAGTGCTCGGTCGTGCGGTTGCGCTGCTCGAAGGCCGCGCGCGCCGAGAACTTGCGGCAGGCCGGCTGGCCCTCCACGGCGCCGGTGACGTCCATCGGCAGCGGCAGGTCGTCGTTCTCGTACACCCGGGTGATCGCGCCGTTCTCGTCGACTCGCAGGAAGTGCAGGCGCATGTCGAGATGGTGCGTCATGAGGTTCGTCATGCGCATGGCGGCCGCTTCGTGGGTGACGCCGAACGCGTCGCGGAAGTCCTCCACGGCGAAGTTGCGGTCCTTCTTGGCCTGCTGCAGGAAGGCGACGCCGGCGGTCTCGGGGATCAGACAGCACGCCGCGAAGTAGTTGATCTCGAGGCGCTGCTGCAGGAAGTCGGCGTAGTCGGTCGGCGGCGTGTGCCCGAGCAGCCGGTGCGCCATCGCCTGCAGCGCCATCGAGCGCAGACCGTGCCCGCCGGGGATCGATGCCGGCGGCAGGTAGATGCGGCCGTGCTCGAGATCGGTCACCGAGCGGGTGGAGTGCGGCAGGTCGTCGACGTAGATCAGCTCGAAGCCGAGCTTCTCGGCCATGATGCTCACTGTGCGGTGGGTGAGGGCGCCTGTGGAGTGCCCCGCCGCCTTGAGCTGCTTCTCGGCGAGCTTCTCGATCTCGGGCAGGTAGTTCGCCTGCTCGCGCATGCGCAGCCGTAGCTCGGTGTTGGCCCGCCGTGCCTCCTCCGGGGTGGCGATCGCCTCCCGCTCGCGACGCTGCAGCTCGCGGTGCAGCCCCAGCACGGCCTCGATCATCTCGTCGGTCATGCCCTTGGTGACGCGCACCGGGGCGATGCCGAGCTGGCGGAACACAGGGCTCGCCTGGGCGCGATCGAGCTCGATCTCGAGGGCGGCGCGCCGGTTCGGCGGCTCACCCGAGATGAGGTCGGAGACCTCGGTGCCGCACGCCTCGGCGATCGCCTGCAGCAGCGAGAGCTTCGGCTCGCGCTTGCCGTTCTCGATGAGGCTCAGCTGCGAGCCGGCGATGCCGACCCGCGCTCCCAGCTCATCGAGGGTGAAGCCGTTTCGGGTGCGGTGGTGCCGGATGCGGTGTCCGAGGGTGCTGAGTTCCAGTCCGCTGCTCGCCATTCCTTGATCATAGCGAAGGATTCGACTTTCTTTCGAGCCGCGGTGGCCGAAAGTCTCGGAGAAGTGCGAAGAACATGGGTGTACCGCATCCGGAACGCAAGGAGCACTTCATGGCCATCGCTGAGACCTTCACTCCGCACGTCCCGTCCGTCGGGCTCGCGCGCACCTTCGGGGCCGCACCGACGTACGACACGGAGTCGATGGCGGAGCTGCGCGCGTGGGTCGACGGCATCGCCGAGCTCACGCAGCCGGACCGGGTGCACTGGGTCGACGGGTCGCGCGCGGAGAACGACTGGCTGCTGAGCGGCCTGGTCGACGAGGGCAAGCTCATCAAGCTCAACCCCGAGTGGCGACCCGGATCGTACCTGGCGCGCTCGCACCCCAGCGACGTCGCCCGCACCGAGGGCCGCACCTTCATCTCCTCCGCGCGTGAAGAGGATGCCGGACCCACGAACAACTGGGCAGACCCGGTCGAGATGCACGCGAAGATGGAGGGCCTGTTCGAAGGATCCATGCGCGGACGCACCATGTTCGTCGTGCCGTTCTCGATGGGCCCCGTCGGCGGCAAGCTGTCGCACATCGGCGTGCAGGTCACCGACAGCGCCTACGCGGTGGCATCCATCGGCATCATGACCCGCGTCGGCGAGGCCGTCACGCGTCGCATCGCCGAGGGCGCCCCATGGGTCAAGACCGTGCACTCGGTCGGCGCCCCGCTCGCCCCGGGCGAGCAGGATGTCGCCTGGCCGTGCAACGACGAGAAGTACATCGTGCACTTCCCCGACACGCTCGAGGTGTGGTCGTACGGCTCGGGCTACGGCGGCAACGCGATCCTCGCCAAGAAGTGCTTCGCACTGCGGATCGCCTCGGTGATCGCGCGAGACGAGGGCTGGCTCGCCGAGCACATGCTCCTCATCCGGGTCACCGACCCGAAGGGGCGAGCGCACCACGTGGCCGCCGCGTTCCCCTCGGCATGCGGCAAGACCAACCTCGCCATGCTGCGCCCGACCATCCCCGGCTGGAAGGTCGAGACGCTCGGCGACGACATCGTGTGGATCCGCCCCGGCGAGGACGGCCGCATGTACGCCATGAACCCCGAGGCGGGCTTCTTCGGCGTCGCACCGGGCACGGGCGAGGCGACCAACGTCACCGCGGTCGAGACGCTGTGGGGCAACACGATCTTCACGAACGTGGCGCTGCGCCCCGACGGCGACGTGTGGTGGGAGGGTCTGACCGACACCCCGCCGGCCGAGCTGATCGACTGGGAGGGCAATGCGTGGACGCCGGACTCCGGTCGCCCCGCCGCCCACCCGAACTCGCGCTTCACGGTGTCGGCAGCACAGTGCCCTCAGATCTCCGACGACTGGGAGGCACCGGAGGGCGTGCCGCTCGATGTCATCCTGTTCGGCGGCCGCCGCGCCAGCAACGTGCCGCTCGTCGTCGAGGCGACCGACTGGACGCACGGCGTCTTCCTCGGCTCGACCATCTCGTCCGAGCGCACCGCCGCCGCCGAGGGCACGCTCGGCGAGCTGCGCCGCGACCCGTTCGCGATGCTGCCGTTCTGCGGTTACAACATGGCCGACTACTTCGGGCACTGGCTCAAGGTGGGGCGCATGCTGCGCTTCGACCGGGCACCGCGCATCTTCCAGGTGAACTGGTTCCGCCGCGGATCCGACGGGCGCTTCCTGTGGCCGGGCTTCGGCGACAACTCCCGCGTGATCGACTGGGTCATCCGTCGCATCTCGGGCGAGGTGGGCGCGGTCGACAGCCCGATCGGTCGCCTGCCGCGTCGTGAGGACCTCAACCTCGAGGGCCTCGACGTGACGGATGCCGACCTCGATGAGCTGTTCGCGATCGACCGCGACGCATGGCTGGCAGAGGCGGACTCCACCGAGGAGTTCTACGCCGTGTTCGGCGACAAGCTGCCGGCGGCGCTGCGCAGCGAGCTCGAGGCCCTGCGCTACCGCCTCAAGAGGGCCTGACCCCGACCCCGCTTCTCGCTCCCGCATGAGTTTGTGCCGCCTGATCGCGATTCAGGCGGCACAAACTGATACGGGAAGTGAGGGCGGTTGGCGTCTCAGACGAGCAGCTGGTGGCGGGCGAGGTCGCGGTACAGCGGCGTCGACTCGATCAGCTCGTCGTGCGTGCCCTGCCCGACGACCCGGCCGTCCTGCAGCACCACGATGAGATCGCTGTCGACCACGGTCGACAGTCGGTGGGCGATCACGAGCAGGGTGCGGTCGGATGCCGCGGCGTCGATCGCCTCGCGCATGCGCTGCTCGTTGACGCCGTCGAGCGATGACGTCGACTCGTCGAGCAGCAGCACGGGCGCCTTCGTGAGCAGCGCCCGGGCGATCGCGAGTCGCTGACGCTCGCCGCCCGAGAGCATCACGCCGTCCTCGCCGACCTGCGTCGCCAGCCCCAGCGGGCTGCGCTCCAACACGTCGCCGAGGTTCACCGCGCGCAGCACGCGCTCGCAGTCGGCATCCGTCGCCTCTGGGGAGGCGAGGCGCAGGTTGTCGGCGAGCGTGCCGGCCAGCGTCGGCGCATCCTGCTCGACATAGCCGAAGCGCGCGCGCAGCTCATCGCGCGGGTAGGTGCGCAGATCGTGCCCGTCCACGCGGATCGAGCCGCCGGTGGGGTCGTAGAAGCGCTCCACGAGCGCGAGGATTGTGCTCTTGCCGGCACCGCTCGGGCCCACCAGTGCGACGCGCGCCCCGCGCGGCACCGTGAACGAGACGCCCTTGAGCACCTCGGCGTCGTGTGCGGCGAGCTCTGCGGACTCGCGCTCCAGATGCGCATCGACGAGCAGGCTCTGCGCCTCCTTCGCGGCGGCGGCGCGGGCCGTGATCACATTGTCGGGGTAACGGAAGCGCACCTCGCGGAACTCGATCGCCGCAGAGCCCGCGACCGGGGCGGCGGTGGCGACGGCATCCGCCTCGTCGCGCGCGGTCTCGGTCGGCAGGTCGAGCACCTCCTGGATGCGCCCGAGCGCGCCGAGCGCCTGGTTCACCGAGGTGATGGCGCCGAACGCCTGCGCGAGAGGCATCACCAACATGAAGAGGAACATGATGAAGGTGACGAGCGAGGCGATCGTGAGGGCGCCGGAGGCCACCCGGAAGCCGCCGACGCCGAGCACGACGAGCAGCGACAGCTGCAGGGCGATGCCGGCGATGGGCACGACCATCGACGAGATCTTCGCGATCCGCACACCCAGCCCGTAGGCCTCGGTGGCGAGGCCCGTGACGGCATCCGTCTCACGCTCGGTGGCACCGGAGGCGCGCACCGTGCGAATCGACGACACGGCGCGCTCGACGCCGGATGCCAGCTCGCCGACCTTCTCCTGCTGCGCGGCGGATGCCGTGCGGATGCGGCCGCTGAGCGCCACCACCACGACGACCGAGACGCCGATCACGACGACGATGAGCACGAGCAGCAGCGGGTCGATCACGAGCATCGCGATGAGGGCGCCGAGGAACAGGATGGCGCCGCCGACGGCATCCGCGAGGCCCTGCGTGAGCACGGCGTAGAGCAGGGTCGTGTCGGTGCCGACCCGCGAGACGAGGTCGCCGGTGCGGCGGGAGTCGAACTCGCTGATCGGCAGGTGCAGGATGCGGGCGATCAGCTGCCGCCGGCTGGAGTACACCACCGCGGTGCCGGTGCGCTGCAGCAGGTAGTGCTGGTAGCCCGAGATGACGGATGCCGCGATCACGAATGCGATGAGCAGCCAGACCAGGCCGCCGAGCATCTGCTCCCGCTGCACGCGGTCGATCACCTGACCGACCAGCAGGGGCTGCGCGAGCGAGGCGGCAGCGCCGACGATGCTCAGCACTGCGACGAGGGCGAGCACCTTCTTGTGCTCGAAGAGGAACGGGAGGAGCTGGCGGAACGTGGCGCGCGGACCGTCCTGGGGGGCGCCGCGTCCGCGTCGGCGTGCTGTCGCCGTGCTGGACATGAGAGACCTTCTTCGGTGGGGGCCGTCCTATTGTCCGCCCTGGTTGTTATGCGCCGCCTGTCGATGACGTCACGTGCCGCACGCCGCGGCTAGGGTGATCGGATGCTGACACCGCCCAAGCTCGTCCCCGGTGACCGCGTGGCGGTGCTCTCGCCCGCCTTCGCCGCCCCCGCAGTGTCCGAGGTGCTGCATGAGCAGGCGATGCGGCGCCTGACCGAGCTCACCGGGCTGATCCCGGAGGAGTATCCGACCACGCGGCTGCTCGACGCGAGTCCAGAGGCGCGCGCAGCCGACGTGAACGCGGCGTTCGCCGACCCGAGCATCCGGGCCATCCTCGCGACGATCGGCGGCGACGACCAGATCCTCGTGACGCCGCACCTCGACCCCGCGCTCGTGCAGGCCGACCCGAAGCCCTTCCTCGGCTACAGCGACAACACGAACATCCTCAACTGGCTGTGGCGGCACGGCGTCGCCGGGTTCCACGGCGGCTCCACGCAGGTGCACCTCGGCGCGGGCCCCGCCGTCGACGACATCCACGCGCGCTCGCTGCGGGCCGCACTGCTCGAGGGCGGCGAGATCGAGCTCGGCGAGCCGGGGGAGTCGGAGGACTTCGGCCGGCGCTGGGAGCATCCGGAAGCGCTCACCGAGTACGGCGACCGCCGGCCGACCGAGCCGTGGACGTGGGCGGGCCCCGCGCGTGCGGTCACCGGACGCACGTGGGGCGGATGCCTCGAGGTGCTCGTGCAGCTCGCGCTCGCCGACAGGCTGCCTGTGAACGACGAGCTCGCGGGAGGCATCCTGCTGCTCGAGACGAGCGAGCGGCTGACCCCGGCAGATGCCGTTGCCGAGCAGCTGCGCTCCTTCGGCGAGCGAGGGCTGCTCGGCGCCGTCGCGGGCGTGCTCGTCGCGCGCCCGCCGGTGAGCACCTTCGACGTGCTCCCGACGGAGGCGGAGAGCGCGGCGCTGCGCGCCGCCCAGCGCGACGTCGTGATCGAGGCGATGGGACGCTACAACCCGGATGCCGTGGTGTGCGTCGGCGTGCCCTTCGGGCACACCAGGCCGCAGTGGATCCTGCCCTACGGCGGTGAGATCACGCTCGACGGCGCGGCGCAGACGGTGACCGCCGGCTACTGACCGTCGGTCACCTGCGTCTCACAGCTCGGCGCTCTGCGCGAGACCCAGATCGGCCTCGTAGTCGTGGTCCTTGGTCTCGGGCGTGAAGATCAGCGCGATGAAGGTCAGCACGCCCATGGCGGCGAGGTAGACGCCCACCAGCCACGGCGATCCACCCGCGGTGGCCCACAGGGCGACCGCGATGAAGGGTGCGACCGCGGCGCCGAGGATCGACGACACGTTGTACGAGATCGCCGAACCCGAATAGCGCACGTTCGTGGGGAACAGCTCGGGCAGCAGCGCACCCATCGGACCGAACGTCGTGCCCATGAGCATGAACCCGATGATGAGGAACGCCTGCGTGAGCGCGCCGGTGAACTTGTCGTCGGCGTGCGGCAGCAGGAACAGGTTGAAGAGCAGACCGAACACGATGATCGCGGCGGTGACCCACATGAGCAGTCGGCGGCGGCCCACGGCATCCGCGATCGGACCCGACAGCAGCGTGAAGATGCCGAAGAACACGACGCCGACGATCTGCATCAGCACGAAGTCGGTGTACGCGAACCCGAGACCGGGGACGGTGGCGTCGGTCTTCGCGGTGCCGTAGGTCAGCGTGAAGTTCGTCATCAGGTAGAACAGCACGTAGGTCGCCAGCATGACGAAGGTGCCGAGGATGAGCTGCTTCCAGTAGTGGCGGAACACGGTCGCCAGCGGCATCTTGCGCAGCGTGCCGGTCTGCTCGGCCTTCTTGAATGTGTCGGACTCGACGAGCTTGAGGCGCACCCACAGGCCGATGATGACCATGACGGCCGAGAACAGGAAGGGAATGCGCCAGCCCCACGCGAGGAAGGCTTCGGACTTCAGAGCCGGGTCCTCGGCGTGCGGCAGCAGCCAGTTGATGGCGAGGAAGATGAAGTTGGCGATGATGAAGCCGATCGGAGCGCCCAGCTGCGGGAACGAGCCGTACCAGGCGCGCTTGCCCTTGGGGGCGTTCTCGGTGGCCACCAGCGCCGCGCCCGACCACTCGCCGCCGAGGGCGAAGCCCTGGGCGAGGCGAAGCACGAGCAGCAGCAGCGGGGCGATCCAGCCGGTCTGCTGGAAGGTCGGCAGCACGCCGATCAGCACGGTCGCGATGCCCATCGTCAGCAGTGAGGCGACGAGGGTGGCCTTGCGGCCGTGCTTGTCGCCGAAGTGGCCGAACACCATGGCGCCGATCGGGCGGGCGACCATCGCGGCGCCGAACACCGCGAACGAGGCCAGCAGCGAGGCGGTCTCGTCACCGCTCGGGAAGAACAGGATCGGGAAGACGAGAACCGCCGCCGTCGCGTAGGCGTAGAAGTCGTAGAACTCGATCGTCGTGCCGACGAGGCTGGCGGTGATGACCCGCGAACGGGAGTTCGCGGGTGCGGCGGTTGTCGTCAAGATGCTGCTCCTCATGGTGCTCGGCTCCCTCAGGAGCACCATGAGAGCCTACGCCCGCGCCGTCACCGTGATCGGCGGCGTTTCACTGCAGGGCGTGTCCGCCGGCGGTGCGATCAGCGCCAGAGCACAGCGATGCCGGCGTTCACCAGCGTCAGGATGCCGACCAGCCAGAACATGGCGTCGGGCACCTTGTCCTCGCGCTTCTGGCGCGCCGTGCCGATGCCGAGCAGTGCTCCGATGATGAGCAGCACGATGAGCTTGGTGCCGATCTTGGCGTAGTTCATGCTCGCGCCGTCGGGCAGACCCCACGGTGCGGCGAGGATCAGTCCGGCGACCGCGGCGATGCTCATGCCGATGCTCATCAGACGCGTGAAGACGCGGCTGCCGCCGAAGGCCTGCACCGCCCACGCGCCGAACAGCACCGCGAAGCCGATGAGGTGGACGAAGACGACGATGTGACGCAGGATCTCCATGCCCTCAGGCTAGCGGTGTTCCCCGTCGCGATGGGGGAGGCTCAGCTGCGCAGCTCGCGGATGAGCAGGGCGGTGCGCAGCGCAGCATCCGCCGCCTCGGCGCCCTTGTCCTCCTTCGAGTCCGCGAGGCCCGCGCGATCCAGGCCCTGCTGCTCGTCGTCGAGGGTGAGCACGCCGAAGCCGACCGGTTTGCCGGCGTCGAGCGACACCCGGGTGAGGCCGTCGGTCGTGGCGGCCGAGACGTACTCGAAGTGCGGGGTGCCGCCGCGGATGATGACGCCGAGCGCGACGACCGCATCCGCACCGCCCGCGAACGCCGCCTGCGCGGCGACGGCCAGCTCGAACGAGCCGGGCACGCGCACGAGCGAGTGCGCCGCGCCGGCGGCGTCGAGCGTGCGCTGGGCACCGGCGATCAGCCCGTCGGTGATCACGTCGTGCCAGGTGCCGGCGATCACGACGACGCGAAGGCCGCTGCCGTCGACGGGGGTGTGCGGGGTGGGAGCTCCTGCGCCGCTCATGCGTTCTTGTCCTTTCCCTGCGCGAGGGCCTCGGCCAGCTCGGCTTCGCCGATGAGGTGGCCCATGCGGTCGCGCTTGGTCTCGAGGTACTGGTGGTTGTTCGGGCCGACGCCGACGATCAGCGGAACCTGCTCGACGACGTCGAGGCCGAGTTCGCGCAGCTTGTTCACCTTGTCGGTGTTGTTCGTCAGCAGGCGCACCTTCGACACGCCCAGATCGGCGAGGATGCCGGCCGCGGCCGCGTACTCGCGGGCGTCGGCGGGCAGGCCGAGCGCGAGGTTCGCGTCGACGGTATCGAGGCCGTCCTCCTGCAGCGCGTAGGCGCGCAGCTTGTTGATGAGTCCGATGCCGCGGCCCTCGTGACCGCGCATATAGATGACGATGCCGCCGTCCTGCTCGATCGCGTCGAGCGCGGCGTCGAGCTGGGGCCCGCATTCGCACTTCAGCGAGCCGAACGCCTCACCCGTCAGGCACTCCGAGTGCACCCGCACGAGTGCGGTCTCGGCCGGCTCGCCCGAGACGACCGCGATGTGGTCGGTGCCGGTCACGCGGTCCTTGTAGGCGAGGAAGCGGAAGGTGCCGTGCTCCGTGGGCACCGTGGCGTCGGCGCGCAGGCTGACCCGACGGCGGCCGGAGCGCGGACGGGCGTCCTCGATCGGGTCGATCTCATTCAGGTGCGCGATGAGCTGCTCGATCGTGATGACGGGCACGTCGTACTCGGCGCCCAGCTCGATGAGCCCCGGCATCCGCATCATGCTGCCGTCCTCGGCGACGACCTCGGCGATCGCGCCCACCGGCTGCAGGCCGGCCAGCTTCATCAGCTCGACGGCCGCCTCGGTGTGACCGCTGCGCTCGCGCACGCCGCCGTCCACGGCGCGCAGCGGCAGCACGTGGCCGGGGCGGATGATGCTCGTCGAGGTCGACTCCGGGTTCGCGAGCACGTTCAGGGTGTGCGCCCGGTCGCCGGCGCTGATGCCGGTGGTCACGCCGCTGGCGGCATCCACGCTCACCGTGTACGCGGTGGAGCGGGCGTCCTCATTGGACTCCACCATCGGCGGCAGGTTGAGGTGGTCGGCGAGATCGGCGGGCATCGGCGCGCAGATGAAGCCCGACGACCAGCGCACCATCCACGCCACTGATTCGGGCGTGGCCAGCTCGGCCGACAGGATGACGTCGCCCTCGTTCTCGCGGTCCTCGTCGTCGGCGACGATGATCGGGCGCCCGGCGCGCAGCGCCTCCAGGGCCTCGGGGATGGTGGCAAGGCTCATCGAGAGCCTCCTTCCGGAGCAGTGCGGAACGCGAGCAGGCGCTCGACGTGACGGGCGAGGATGTCGGTCTCGAGGTTGACGACGTCGCCGGGTTCGAGCTCGCCGAGGATCGTGGCCTCGAGCGTCTCGGGGATGAGCGAGACCTCGAACCATGGGTCGCGCTCGTCGGGGGCGCTCACGGCGCTGACCGTGAGCGAGGTGCCGGCGACGCTGATCGAGCCCTTGTCGACCACGAGCGGGGCGAGATCGGCGGGCAGGCTGATGCGCAGCACACGCCACTGGTCGCCGGGGCGCACCTCGAGCACCGAGCCGGTGCCGTCGACGTGACCCTGCACGATATGCCCGCCCAGGCGCGCGCCCACCGGCATCGCCTTCTCGATGTTGACGCGGCTGCCGACCTGCACCGCGCCCAGGGCCGAGACGTCGAGCGTCTGCTTCATGACGTCGGCGTCGAACGAGTCGGCCGTGGAGCCGACGACCGTCAGGCACACGCCGCTCACCGCGATCGACTCGCCGTGCACGGCGTCGGATGCGGCGCCCGGTGCGCGCACCGTCAGCCGCCAGCCGTCGCCGGATGCCGAGATCGCGGCGATCTCGCCGATCTCCTCGATGATTCCGGTGAACATCTAGATCTCCTCCTCAGGGGCTTCGGGGTGGGCGATCACGAGCAGATCGTCGCCCAGCGGGATCCATTCGTCGACGGTCAGGCGGCGGGCCTCGTCGATCCCGCTCACGCCGATGTCGGTCAGCGCGAGTCGCGGGCCGCCGAGCAGCACCGGCGCGAGGTACGCGAGCACGGTGTCGGCGAGGCCGGCGGCGATGAACGCGCTCGCCACGGTCGGTCCGCCCTCGACGAACACGCGCTGCACGCCGCGCTCGCGCAGGTCGGCGAGCACCGCCGTCAGGTCGCGGGTGGCGTAGAACAACGGCTCGCGCGGGTGGCGGCGCAGCGCGGCATCCGTCGGCGTCTCGCGCGATCCGATCACGACCGGCACCGGCTGCTGCGGCAGCAGGGCGTCGCCATCGCGGGCGGTCAGCGACGGGTCGTCGGCGAGCACCGTGCCGGTGCCGACGACGATCGCATCGGATGCTGCGCGGCGGCGGTGCACGTCGGCGCGGGCTGCGGGCCCGGTGATCCACTGGCTCGAGCCGTCGGATGCCGCGGCGCGGCCGTCGAGGCTCTGCGCCCACTTCACGGTGACGTGCGGGCGGCCGAGGTGCTGCACCTCGAGCCAGTCGGCGATCAGCGCGTTCGCGGCGTCGGCCTGCTCACCCTGCTCGACCTCGACGCCGGCGGCGCGCAGCCGCTCGGCTCCGCCGCCGGAGTTCTCGCCCGGGTCGTCGAGCGCGTGGATAACGCGCGTGACGCCCGCGTCGATGAGCGCCTGAGAGCACGGGCCTGTGCGGCCGGTGTGGTTGCACGGTTCGAGGGTGACCACGGCGGTTGCGCCCTGCGCGGCGCCGGGGGAGAGCTTCGAGAGCGCGTCGACCTCGGCGTGCGGGGTGCCGGCGCCATGGTGCCAGCCCTCCGCGAGCACGTCGCCCTCGGGCGAGAGGATCACGGCGCCGACCTGCGGGTTCACGCTGCGGGGGCCGCGCGCGGCGAGCTCGAGCGCGCGCGTCATCGCGCGGCGCTCCGCCTCGGTCACTGCCATCCGTCGTCCTTCGATTCGGGCGTCCGGGGTGGCCGATGGCGCGCTCTCGCGCGTCGTGCTTCCTCTCATCCGGACTCGCGAGCAGCTAGCTCGCATCACCGTCGGTTCCGGATTTCCACCGGATCGGCGCCTGAGATCAGGCGTTCGCGGACTGTCACCGCCGGTTCGGATTCTCACCGACCCCGGAGCACGTTGATGCTCTGAGTGTACTCAACACGCGCACGGTGATTACATTCCCGCGTCATTTCAGCAGCCGCGACAGCCGTCGGTCGGCCAGCGTCTTGCCGCCGGTCTGACACGTGGGGCAGTACTCCAGGCTGCGATCGGCGAAGAACACGCTGCGCACGGTGTCGCCGCACACCGGGCAGGCCTCGCCACGGCGGGCGTGCACCCGGAAGCCGGCGCGCTTGGCGTCCTTCAGGTCGGCGGGCGGTTTGCCGGAGGCTGCGGCGACGGCATCCGTCAGGGTGGTGCGCAGTGCGTCGTAGAGCCGGTCGATCTCGGCATCCTCGAGCGACGCGGCGATCGCGTAGGGCGACATCCGCGCGGCATGCAGGATCTCGTCGCTGTACGCGTTGCCGATGCCCGCGATCACCGCCTGATCGCGCAGCAGCCCCTTGATCTGGGTGCGGCGGCCGGCGAGAAGGCCGGCGAAGACGTCGCGGGTGAACGCGTCGTCGAGCGGCTCGGGTCCGAGCCGGGCGATGCCGGGCACGTCCTGCGGGTCGCGCACCACGTACACGGCGAGCGACTTCTTCGTGCCGGCCTCGGTGAGGTCGAACCCGCTGTCGTCGTCGAGAGCGACGCGCAGCGCGATCGGCGACTTGCCCGGCCGGATGAGCGTGGTCGGCAGCAGCTCGAACCAGCGCAGCCAGCCGGCCTTCGCGAGGTGGAACACGAGGTGCAGCGCGTCGCCGCAGGAGAGCACGACGAACTTGCCGTGCCGGGCGACGGCGGTGATCGTGGCGCTGTGCAGCGCGGTGTTCGGCGGGTCGTAGGTCTTCAGCGCCGCGATCTCGCCGACGCTCGTGCGGATGATCGCATGCCCGACCGCGCGCTCGCCGAGGAAGTCGACGAGCCCCTGCACCTCCGGCATCTCGGGCATGCCGTCATCCTGTCACGCGGCGGTGACGTCGGGCCAGGGGCTCAGTTCTGCAGCACCGGCCAGTCGACGGGCGTGCGGTCGTCGGTGGCGAGCAGCCCGGCCATCCAGCCGTCGTCGCGGCCGCGCGGGCTCGTCAAGCCCTGACGCAGCATCCCTTCGTACCGGAACCCGAGCGCGCGGGCGGTGCGTGCGGAGGCGACGTTTCCGACCACCGCACGCCAGGTGATGCGGGCGAGGCCGAGCTCGGCGAAACCCCAGTCGACCACCGTGCGGGCCGCCTCGGTCATGAACCCCTTGCCCCGGCTCGCGGCGGTCGCCCAGTAGCCCAGTTCGGCCGCGCCGCCGGTGTCGTGCGGGGTGATGTGATGCAGTCCGACCATGCCGGCCAGCACGTCGTCGTGGAAGACGCCCCACACGGTCTCGACATCCTCGGCCCACCAGCCGGCCACGAGCTCGACGAAGTCGACGGCATGCTGTCGCGTGTACGGGCTCGGCACCGTCGTCCAGCGCGGGATCTCGGGATCCTGGCAGGCGGCGGTGATCCAGTCGACGTCGGCCGCCGTCGGGGCGCGGAGCACGAGACGGTCGGTGCGCAGGGTGACGGGTTCCATCGCACCAGCGTAGTGAGCGTTCGCCGCTCGGTAGACTCGGAGGCACGGCCGTTCGCCGTGAGATCCAAGGAGGACGGGCCGTGCAGGTGCAGCGCTCATCGCCGCGGGGCGTGCTCGCCTCGCTGCTGGCATCCGTGCTGTTCGGCGGCATCTTCTACCTCGCCGCCGTGCTGAGCTCCTCGGCCGAGGTCGTGTTCGCCTGGCGCGTGCTGGCCACCTTCTTCTGCTACGCCGTCGCGCTGCTGCATCCCGCTGTCCGCCAGGCGCTGCGTGTGTACGGGCGGCGGCTGCGCGCCCGCTGGTGGATGCTGCCGCTCGCCCTGCTGCTCGCGACCAACGTCGCCGTGCAGCTGTGGCTGTTCATGTGGGCGCCGATGAACGGTCACGGACTGGACGCCTCGCTCGGCTACCTGCTGCTGCCGATCACCCTGGTGCTGTGCGGTCGCTTCCTCATGCGCGCGCACGTGAGCAGGCTGCAGTGGGCGGTCGTCGCGCTCGCCGCGATCGCCGTCACGGTGAAGCTGGCGGCGACCCCGCAGCTGTCGTGGGTGACGCTGGTGATCTGCGTCCCGTACGCGATCTACTTCGTGCTGCGGCAGCGCTTCGGACTCGACGGCCCGATCGTGTTCGGCGTCGAGATCGCGATGATGGTGCCGGTGGCGATGGTGTTCCTGCTTTTCGCGGAGCCCGGGCCGCTGCCCGGCGCGGAGCTCGCCGGGCTGCTCGCGATGGGGTTCGCGAGCGCGGCCGCGATGACGCTGTACCTCGGCGCCTCGAGCCTGCTGTCGATGCCCGTGTTCGGTCTGCTCGGCTATGTCGAGCCGGTGCTGCTCGTGATCGCCTCGCTCGTGCTCGGCGAGCGGATGCAGGGCGCGGACGTGCTGGTGTACGGCATCCTCGCCCTTGCCCTGGCTGTTCTCGCGATCGACGGATTCGGGCGCTCCCGTGCGGGTGTCGGCGCACGCGATTAGACTCATCCGGTGACTGTTCCGGGGATTCTGCGCGCCTTGGAAGAGGCGAACCTCTATCGTGACGCCCTCACCTGGGCCCAGACCGATGCCGAGATCTCGGTGGTGGACGGGCTCGACGCCCCGGTCATCGCCGGGCTGCTCGACAAGCGCGCGCAGGCGGGCCTGCCGGCATCCGTCCTGGTGGTCACCCCGACCGGCCGCCGCGCAGAGTCGGTCGCGGCCGCCCTCGGCGCGTACCTGGCGGATGCCGAGGTGCTGACCTTCCCGGCGTGGGAGACCCTGCCGCACGAGCGACTGAGCCCGAGCCCCGACACCGTCGGCCGTCGCCTGGAGACGCTGCGGCGCATCACCACCTGGCAGGGAGAGAAGCCGCTGGTCGTGGTCGCCTCGGTTCGCGCGGCCCTGCAGCCGCTTGCCGCGAACCTCGGCGACGCCGCCCCGCTCGAGCTGCGAATCGGCGGCCGCGGCATCGAGCTCGAAGAGGCGGTCGAGCAGCTCGTCGAGCGCGCCTATTCGCGCGTCGACATGGTGTCGCGGCGCGGCGAGTTCGCCGTGCGCGGCGGCATCCTCGACGTCTTCCCGCCCACCGCCGATCACCCCGCCCGGGTGGAGTTCTTCGGCGACGAGATCGACCAGATCCGGGCGTTCTCGGTCGCCGACCAGCGCTCGCTGCCCGGCGAGGTCGACGTCGTCGAGCTGCCCGCCAGCCGCGAGCTGCTGCTCACCGCCGACGTGCGCGAGCGCGCCGGCGCCCTGGTGGGCGAGTTCCCGGCGATCTCGGGGATGCTCGAGAAGATGGCCGAGGGCATCCCGGTCGAGGGCATGGAGTCGCTGCTTCCCGCGGTCTCCGGCCCCCTCATCACGCTCGCCGAGTACCTGCCGGCGGGCTCCGCCGCCGCGCTCGTCGACCCCGAGCGGGCCAGCGCCCGCGCACAGAACCTCGGCGAGACCAACCGCGAGTTCCTGGATGCCGCGTGGAGCGCGGCCACCTCCGGAGCATCCGCCCCCATCGACCTCGGCGCCGGCGACTTCATCTCGGTGGCTCGGCTGCGCGAGATCGTGCGCGACCGCGACGGGGTGTGGTGGCGGCTCAGCCCGTTCGCGAGCGACGACGAGGATGCCGCGAACATCGACTCGGCGATCATCCCGTCTTTCCATGGCAACGTCGACGGTGCGATCTCCTTCGTGGAGGCGCGCCTCGGCGAGGGCTGGCGCGTGGTCGTCATCGCCTCGGGGCAGGGGCTCGTCGAGCGCGCCCGCGACGTGCTCGGCGACCGCGGACTCGCGGCCCGCATCGTGACCGACCTGCTCGACGCGCCGGAGGGCGGCGTCGCGACCCTCGTCGCGGGCTCGGTGGAATCCGGGTTCCAGGTGCCCGAGGCGAAGCTCGCCGTGCTCACCGACAACGAGTTCTACGGTCGCACGATCGGCGGCGATCAGCGAGTGGTCAAGAAGCTCGCCTCGCGGCGCCGCAACGTCGTCGACCCGCTGCAGCTCAAGCAGGGCGACTACGTGGTGCACACCACGCACGGCATCGGCCGATTCGTCGAGATGACCAAGCGCGAGGTCTCGAGCGGCGGGCGCAACGCCACCAAGTCCACCCGCGAGTACCTCGTGCTCGAGTACGCGCCGTCCAAGCGCGGCTACCCCGGCGACAAGCTGTTCGTGCCCACCGATCAGCTCGACCTGCTCTCGAAGTACGTCGGCGGTGAGGCGCCCGCGCTGTCGAAGATGGGCGGCAGCGACTGGTCTGCCGCGAAGGGCAAGGCGCGCAAGGCGGTGCGCGACATCGCCGTCGAGCTCGTCAAGCTGTACTCGGCGCGCATGAGTGCCAAGGGCTACGCGTTCGGCCCCGACACCCCGTGGCAGCGCGAGCTGGAGGAGGCATTCCCGTTCGCCGAGACCCACGATCAGCTGCAGACCATCGACGAGATCAAGGCCGACATGGAGCGGCCGATCCCGATGGACCGCCTGCTCTCAGGCGACGTCGGCTTCGGCAAGACCGAGGTCGCGGTGCGCGCCGCGTTCAAGGCCATCCAGGACGGCAAGCAGGTCGCGATGCTCGTGCCGACGACGCTACTCGTCAAGCAGCACCTCGAGACGTTCACCGAGCGCTTCGCCGGGTTCCCGGTGAAGGTGCGGCCGCTGTCGCGCTTCCAGACCGACAAAGAGGCCAGGCTCACCCTGCAGGGTCTGATCGACGGATCGGTCGACATGGTGATCGGTACCCACCGCATCCTCACCGATCAGGTGCTGTTCAAGGACCTCGGCCTGATGATCATCGACGAGGAGCAGCGGTTCGGCGTCGAGCACAAGGACGCGCTCAAGAAGATGAAGACGAACGTCGACATCCTCGCCATGAGCGCCACGCCCATCCCGCGCACGCTCGAGATGGCGGTGACCGGCATCCGCGAGATGTCGACCCTGCAGACCCCGCCGGAGGACCGGCATCCGATCCTCTCCTTCGTCGGGCCGCGCAGCGACAAGCAGATCGCCGCGGCGATCCGCCGCGAGATCCTGCGCGAGGGTCAGGTGTTCTTCGTGCACAACCGGGTGCAGTCGATCCAGCGGGTGGCGTCCGAGCTCGCCGAGCTCGTGCCCGAGGCGCGCATCGCCGTCGCGCACGGCAAGATGGGCGAGCATCAGCTCGAGCAGGTCGTCGACGACTTCTGGGAGCGCAAGTACGACGTGCTCGTGTCGACCACGATCATCGAGACCGGCCTCGACATCTCGAACGCGAACACGATCATCATCGACCGGGCCGACAAGTACGGCCTGTCGCAGCTGCACCAGCTGCGCGGCCGCGTGGGGCGCGGTCGCGAGCGGGCGTACGCGTACTTCCTGTACGACGACATGAAGCCGCTCAGCGAGACCGCGGCCGACCGCCTGCAGACGATCGCCGTGAACAACGATCTCGGCTCTGGCATGCAGGTCGCGCTGAAGGACCTCGAGCTGCGCGGTGCGGGCAACCTGCTCGGCGCCGAGCAGGCCGGGCACATCGCCGGCGTCGGCTTCGACCTCTACCTGCGCATGATCGGCGAGGCGGTGGCGACCTTCCGCGGCGAGGAGACCGAGACGGGTGCGGAACTGCGGCTCGAGCTGCCCGTCGAGGCGCGCATCCCCGAGCACTACATCGACAGCGAGCGGCTGCGCCTCGAGGCGTATCAGAAGCTGTCCTCTGCGGCGACCGCCACAGCGGCCGACGACGCGATCGACCTGGTCACCGAGGAGCTCATCGACCGCTACGGCGCCCTGCCCGAAGAGGTCGAGACGCTCGTCGCGGTCGCACGGCTGCGCCGTCGCGCCGCGAAGGCCGGACTCACCGACGTGGTCGCGATGGGCTCGAACCTGCGCATCGCGCCGGCCCGCTTCGAGGACTCGATGAAGGTGCGCCTTCAGCGGCTGTACCCGAAGGCGAAGCTCGTCGGCGGGGGAGAGGCGCTCGTCGTGCCGATGCCCGTCGACAGCGATCTGCTCGAGTGGGTCGGAAACCTGTTCACCGCGATGTTCCCCGAGCCTGTGAAGGCCGCCTGAGGTCGCGCATCAAGTCTGCCGGGGCCGGGCGACCGGCATCGCCGCGCGGAAGGCCCGGCGACGGATGCTGGCCGACCGTGCACCCCGCGACTAGTCTGGCCGCATGATCTACGAGCACCTCGGGGCTCGGCCCCGCATCCACGACACCGCCGTGGTGGCGCCCACCGCCGTCATCTCGGGTGATGTCGAGATCGGGCCGGACTGCCAGGTGCTGCACGGCGCCGTCATCACCGCCGAGGGCGGACCGATCACGCTCGGCGAGCACGTGATCGTGATGGAGAACGCGCTCATCCGCGCGACCGCGGCCGACGCCGTGCACATCGGCGACCACACGCTCGTCGGCACGCTGGCCAGCATCGCGGGTGCGACCGTCGGCGAAGAGGTCTTCCTCGCCTCCGGAGCGCGGGTGTTCAACGGCGCGCACGTGGGCGACCGGTGCGAGATCAGGGTCAACGCCATCGTGCAGCGCCGCACGACCCTGCCCGAGGGCACGGTCGTGCCGATCGGGTGGATCGCGACGGGCGCCCCTGCGCTGCTGTTCTCACCCGATCAGGCCGAGGAGATCGCCGCGGCCATGCCCGACCTCGACTTCCCCGGACACGTCTTCGGGGTCGACCGCGACACCCCCGACCTCATGGTGCAGCTCACCGAGCGCTATGCGAGCTCCCTCGCGCGGCACGCCGACGACCGTCCGGTCGAGCGCGCCTGACGCGCGGGCATCCGTTAACCGCATCCGCCCCTCACGCGAGAAACCACCTCCGGCGCGAGACATCACGTGCGACGTGGTGCCTCGTGCGGGAAGTGGTTTCTCGACGAATCAGACCGAGCGGATGCCGATCAGATGACGCCCTGTGCGAGCATCGCGTCGGCGACGCGCTCGAAGCCGGCGATGTTGGCGCCCGCGACGTAGTCGCCGGGGGTGCCGTAGCGCTCGGCGGCGCGGAACGACGCGTCGTGGATGTCGGCCATGATGTCGCGCAGCTTCTGCTCGCTGTTCGCGAAGTTCCAGCGCTGACGCGAGGCGTTCTGGCTCATCTCCAGCGCCGAGGTGGCCACGCCGCCGGCGTTCGCAGCCTTGCCCGGCGCGAACAGCACCGACGAGCGCTGGAAGGCGTCGACGGCTTCGGGTGTCGAGGGCATGTTGGCGCCTTCGGCGACGGCGCGCACGCCGTTGGCGATCAGCGTCTGCGCCGACTCGAGGCTGAGCTCGTTCTGCGTGGCCGAGGGGATGGCGACGTCGACCGGGGTCTCCCAGACGTTGCCGCCCTCGACGAAGCGCGCGCTCGGGCGGCGCTTCGCGTACTCGACGATGCGGCCTCGCTCGACCTCCTTGATCTGACGCAGCAGGCCGAGGTCGATGCCGGCGTCGTCGACGACGTAGCCGGAGGAGTCGGATGCCGTCACGGCACGCGCACCCAGCTGGGTGGCCTTCTCGATCGCGTAGATCGCCACGTTGCCGGAGCCCGAGACCGCGACGCGCTTGCCCTCGAGGGTCTCGCCGTGCACGGCCAGCATCTCCTGCACGAAGAACACCGCGCCGTAGCCGGTCGCCTCGGTGCGCACCTGCGCGCCGCCCCAGCCGATGCCCTTGCCGGTGAGGATGCCGGATTCGTGACGGTTGGTGATCTTGCGGTACATGCCGAACATGTAGCCGATCTCGCGGCCGCCCACGCCGATGTCACCCGCGGGAACGTCGGTGTGCTCGCCGATGTGGCGGGCCAGTTCGCCCATGAACGACTGGCAGAAGCGCATGACCTCGGCCTCGCTCCTGCCGTGCGGGTCGAAGTTCGAGCCGCCCTTGCCGCCGCCGATGCCCTGGCCGGTGAGCGCGTTCTTGAAGATCTGCTCGAAGCCGAGGAACTTGATGATCGAGATGTTCACCGAGGGGTGGAAGCGCAGACCGCCCTTGTACGGCCCGAGAGCCGAGTTGTACTGCACCCGGTAGCCGCGGTTGACCTGCAGCTTGCCCGCGTCGTCGATCCACGGTACCCGGAAGATGATCTGCCGCTCGGGCTCGACGAGCCGCTCGAGGATGCCGTTGTCGAGGTAGTCGGCACGCTGCTCGAGCACCGGACCGATCGAGTGCAGCACCTCGTGCACCGCCTGGTGGAACTCCGGCTCGTTAGGGTTCAGCGCGCGCACCGTGTCGAAGACGGGCTGTGCGGCAGAGCTGAGCGGATGGAAGTCGGCAGTGGTATCGGTCACGCGGGAAGCTTTCTGAAAGGGGGATGGGTGTGGGCGATCGTATCGCCCGATGCTTCGCCGGATCAGGCTCGGTTTCACACTTTAGCGCGCGCTCCCCGGACCGTTTCGCGGCGTCGGGATCAGCCGGTGTTCTGCAGTCCGGCCGCGACGCCGCTGACCGAGAGCAGCAGCAGACGGCGCAGCTCCGGGTCGTCGGCGGGGGCGTCGACCGGCGCCGCGCCCGCCCGCAGGCCGCGCAGGGCGCGCAGCTGCAGCAGCGACAGGGCGTCGACGTAGGGAGTGCGCAGCTGCACGGCGCGCTGCAGGATCGGCTTGTTCTCCAGCAGACCCTCGCCGCCGGTGATGCGCACCACCCACTCGCGGGTGAGGCGCAGCTCGTCGAGCACCAGTTCGGCGAGGTCATCGCGATCGCCGAGCGCGAGGTAGCGGCGGGCGATGCGCTCGTCGGTCTTCGCCAGACTCATCGCGACGTTGTCGATCATGGTGCGCAGCAGCGGCCAGTCGCGGTACGCCTCGCGCAGCTGCTGCTCGTCGCCGACGGCGTCGAGGGCGGAGCCGAGACCGAACCAGCCGGCCAGGTTGATGCGCGCCTGCGTCCACGCGAACACCCACGGGATGGCGCGCAGATCCTCGAGCGACTCGACCGACAGGCCGCGGCGAGCAGGGCGCGACCCGAGCGCGAGCAGCCCGATCTCCTCGAGCGGGGTGACGGTCGCGAACCAGGGAGCGAACCCGGTCGCCCCGACGAGCGAGAAGAAGCGCTCGCGTGATGACGTGTCCATCGTCGCGGCGATGCCGGCGAACCGCTCGGCGGCCTCGCTGGTGCGCTGCTCCACACTCGGTGAGGAGGCCAGCAGGGTGGCCGCGGCGACCTGGTCGATGTGCCGCATCGCGATGGCCGGCTCGCCGTAGCGGGCGAAGATGACCTCGCCCTGCTCGGTGAGCTTGAAGCGCCCGTCGACGGAGTGCGGCGGCTGCGCGAGGATCGCCGAGTTCGCAGGTCCGCCGCCGCGGCCGAGCGCGCCGCCGCGGCCGTGGAAGAGGGTGAGACGGATGCCGGAGTCCTTCGCCCAGCGCGCGATCTGACGCTGCGCCTCGTACAGGGCGAGGTTCGCGGCTACCGGGCCGACGTCCTTCGACGAGTCGGAATAGCCGAGCATCACCTCGAGCCGGTTGCCGGTCGCGGCGAGACGGGCGCGGAACTCGGGGAACTCGACGACCTCGGCGAGGATGCCGGGAGCCGCCTGCAGGTCGGCGAAGGTCTCGAACAGCGGTACCACGTCGAGCACCGGGGCGTCGTCGCCGAGCGCGTGAGCGGCGAGGCGGTGCACGGCCGCGAGATCGGATGCCGCCTGAGTGAACGACACCACATAGCGGCCGGCGGCCCGCAGACCGTAGCGCTGCTGGATGTCGGCGATCGCGCGGAAGACCTCGAGCACCTCCTCGGTCTGCGCGCTGATCGGCTCGCCGGATTCGAGCTCGGCGAGCGCCTGGGCGTGCACCTTGGAGTGCTGGCGCACCTCGAGCTCGGTGAGGTGGAAGCCGTACGTCTCGACCTGCCAGATGAGATGCTGCATGCCGCCGAAGGCGTGCCGGCGGGCGCCGGCCGCGTTCAGCGAGCTCTGCACGGCGCGCAGGTCGTCGAGCAGCTGCTCGGGGGCGGTGTACGCGTCGGCCGCCTGGGTGCGGGTCGCGTGCACGCGGTGCGCCAGGGCGAGCATCACCCGACGGTGCGGCTCCTCGGGGGAACGCTTGGCGATCTCGTCGGCCCGATCCGGATGCTGCGCCGCGAAGCGCTGCCACAGCTGCTGCACCTCGTCGCTGGGCGGGGTGTCGGCCGCGTCCAGGGTAAGAGTGCGGCCGATGCGCTCGATGGCGCGCTCGATGCCGCGCAGCACGTGGTCGGCGGCGATCTCGGAGGCCTCGCGGGTGACCTCGGCGGTGACGAACGGGTTGCCGTCGCGGTCGCCGCCCACCCAGGAGCCGACCCGCACGAACGCGGGCACGACGGGGGCGTCGTGGCCGGAGTCCTCACCGCGCAGGGCGTCGTCGATGCGGCGGTACACGTGCGGCACGGTCGTGAAGAGCGTCTCGTCGAACACGCTCATCACCGTGCGCACCTCGTCGGTGGGCGAGGGCTTCTGCGAGCGCAGGGGCGCGGTGCGCCAGAGCGTGTCGATCTCCTCCAGCATCCGACGGTGCGCGCGGTGCTGCTCCGACCCGCCGACGCTGGCGGCGTCGTGCTGCGTGAGCAGCTCGGACAGGCGACGGATGCTGCCCGAGACCGCGCGGCGGCGCGCCTCGGTGGGGTGCGCGGTGAAGACCGGGTGGAATCGCAGGTCGCGCAGGCGCTCGCGGGCCTCGTCTTCGCCGACCTCGTGGCTCAGCTGAGCGAAGGCCCCGGCGACGGTGTCGGGAATGCGATCGGCGGCGCCTGCAGGGGCGGGCTGCCCTGCGCGCTCGCGCAGCACCCGCACGCGCTGGTGCTCCTCGGCGAGGTTCACGAGGTGGAAGTAGCAGGTGAAGGCGCGGGCGACCTCGTCGGCCCGCTCGATCGTGAACGACTCGGCGATCGCGGTGGCCCGCTCGAACGCCTCATCGGTCTCGGACTCGGCCGCCTGGATCGTCGCGAGGCGCAGCCGCTCGACGTCTTCGAACAGCCCGGGCGTGCCGGACTCCCGCAGCACCTGACCGAGCAGTCCTCCCAGCATCCGCACGTCGGCGCGCATCGCGTCGGGAATGCCGTTTGACGCCTCGAAGCGGCTGATGACGCGGATGGCTTCGGTGTTCGTGGGCTCGAGCGACATTCCTCGAGCGTATCCCGCAGATTCTCGGCGCCTTCGCAGTGTTACCCGGCATCGAAACCGACTTCGACGGCGGTGGTGCGGGGCCCAGCGCCTAGCATGGGGGAACGATGCGCATCTCGGCCAATCCCCTCCGCGGGCAGCAGTTCCCCGCTGCCCTCCTGCTCGCCGCGGCGGCCCTCGGGCTGCTGTTCGCGAACATTCCCACGCATGACCCGATAGCCGAAGTGCTGCACGCGCACATCGCCATCCCGGGCACGTCGCTGGACCTGTCGGTCGCGCACTGGGTGTCGGACGGACTGCTCGCGATCTTCTTCCTCGTCGTGGCGATCGAGCTGAGGCACGAGCTGACCCACGGCGAGCTGGACTCGCTGCGCAAGGCCGTGCAGCCCGCTATCGCCGCCGCCGGCGGGGTGATCGTGCCGATCGGCATCTACCTGCTCATCGCCGGAGGAGAGGGCACCGCGCAGGGGTGGCCCATCCCGACCGCAACCGACATCGCCTTCGCCCTGGGCGTGCTCGCCATGTTCGGAAAGGGGCTCCCCTCGGCGGTGCGGGTCTTCCTGCTGGCGCTCGCCATCCTCGACGACATCATCGGCATCGTCTTCATCGCCGTGCTGTTCGCGCACGACGTCGACTGGCTCATGTTCGCGCTCGCCGCGGTCGCGGTGGCGGTGTTCTGGTTGCTCAGCCATTGGCTGCACGCGACCGGACACTCCGGCATCGCCGTCACGATGGGTGTCGTGGGCGTCATCGCATGGGGTCTCATGGCAGCATCCGGCATCCACGCGACGATCGCGGGCGTCATGCTGGGTCTCGTGATGGCCCCCGTGCCCGCCGAGCGCGTGCGCCACGCGCTCGAACCCACCGTGAACGGGCTCATCCTTCCGCTGTTCGCGTTCGTGGCAGCGTTCGTCGTCATTCCCGCAGTCTCGCCGCGCGAGCTCTCCCCGGCGTTCTGGGCGATTCTCGTCGCTCTGCCGGTGGGCAAGATCATCGGAATCACCCTGTTCGGCTGGCTCAGCCTGCAGTTGCGCGAACGAGGCACGGCCGCGGCACTGGTGCTGCCCGACATCATCGCGGCGGGAGTGCTCGGCGGCATCGGATTCACCGTGTCGCTGCTGCTTGCGAACCTCGCGTTCGCCTCGGACGACGCGGTGCGCGACCAGGCCATCCTCGGTGTGCTGGGCGGCTCGCTGATCGCTCTGCTGCTCTCGGCGGTGTTCGTCTCGATGCGCGCCCGCCACTACCGGGTGCTCGCGGCCGCGACGTCCTGAGGAGGATCCATGACCGAACCGGCGCTGCCGAACGACCCGCTGCGCGCCGCGGCCGAGGTCATGCAACAGGTGCGCGAGCGCTGCGTCTGGTCGCAGCAGATCACGCACCGCGACCTCGTGCCGTACCTCATCGAGGAGTCGCACGAGCTGATCGATGCCGTCGAGACCGGCGACCGCGCCGAGCTGCGTGAGGAGCTCGGTGACCTGCTCTGGCAGGTGCTGTTCCACTCCGCCGTCGCCGCGCAGGATCCGGACGACCCGTTCGACATCGACGACGTCGCGCGCGGCCTCGCCGAGAAGATGGTGCGGCGGCATCCGCACGTCTTCGCGGATGCTGTCGCGACCACATCCGAAGAGGTGCTGGTGCACTGGAACGCGGCCAAGGCGGCCGAGAAGCGCGAGCGGCGCAGCGTGCTCGACGGGGTGCCGGCCGGCATGCCCTCGCTGGCGCGGGCGCAGAAGATCCTCGCCCGTGCAGCGCGGGTCGGCGCGGGGGAGGACGTCGCGCTCGCCGCGCACGACGCAGCCGAGATCGGGGCGGTGCCCGAGTCGGAGGAGGAGCTGGGCGACCTGCTGCTCACCCTCACCGCCGCGGCGCGCGCGAACGGGTGGGATGCCGAGCGCGCGCTGCGCGAGCGCATCCGCCTGCTCGAGGACGAGGTGCGCGCCGCCGAGGAGCGCTGAGCGGACGACACGGCCGCGACCTGGAAAGATGGACGGGTGGCAACCGTGAACCCGCCGCGCGGAATGCGCGACTTCCTCCCCGCTGACAAGTCCCGTCGCGAGCGTGTGCTCGCCGTCATCCGCGAGCGCTACCGCGCGCACGGCTTCGACGAGATCGAGACCCCCGTGGTCGAGGAGTACGACCGGCTGCACGCCGGCATCGGCGGCGACAACGAGAAGCTCTCGTACAACATCGTCCGCCGGGGGCTGGATGCCGACGGCATCCGCGCGGCCGCCGACGACCCCGCCGCGCTCAGTGATCTCGGGCTGCGCTACGACCTCACCGTGCCGCTGGCCCGCTTCTACGCGACCAATCGCGGGCAGCTGCCGACGGTGTTCCGCGCGATCCAGATCGGCCCGGTGTGGCGTGCCGAGCGCCCGCAGAAGGGCCGCTACCGCCAGTTCGTGCAGTGCGACATCGACATCATGGGCGACGAGAGCGCCCGCGCCGAGGCCGAGCTGATCGTCGCCTCGCTCGACACGATCGACGCCCTCGGTCTGCAGGGCGGCACGGTGCGCGTGAACGACCGTCGCGCGCTGGACTGGATGCTCGACGCCTTCGGGTTCACCGCTGAGGAGCGACCCGGTGTGCTCATCACGATCGACAAGCTCGACAAGATCGGGCCCGGCGGCGTCGCGGCCGAGCTGAGTGACCGCGGGGTCACTCCGGCCGCCGTCGATGCGTTCGAGGCGTTCCTGAACCGCCCGCAGACCCTGGAGTACAACCCGTACGGTGAGCGTCAGATCCGCAAGGCGCTGCCCGAGGGTGCGCCCGACGAGATCGTCGCGCACCTCGTCGCGCTGGGTGATGCGGTCACCGCCGCCCGCCCGGATGCCGGTGAGCCCCCGCTCGCCTACGACCCGTTCCTCGTGCGCGGCATGGGCTACTACACCGGCACGATCTTCGAGCTCGCGCACCCCTCGGTGGACTACTCCCTCGGCGGCGGCGGACGGTACGACGGCATGATCGGCCGGTTCCTCGGCCAGCAGGTGCCCGCCGTCGGCTTCTCGATCGGCTTCGAGCGCATCGTCGATCTCGTCGCCGAGCAGGAGGCGGATGCCGCGCAGGCGCTCGTCCTCGTGCACGACGCCGACGTTCCGGTGCCTGAGCTGCTCGCGCACAAGACCGCGCTGCTGAGCGACGGAGTCGCCGCACGCGTGCGTCTCGAGCGACGCACCAAGAACCTCAAGGCGCTGCTGGAGCGCTCGGCAGCCGACGGTTACACCGCGTTCGCCTCCGTGCGCGCGGGCGATGCGCCCGGCACGCTCGAGGTCAAGCCGCTGGGCTGACGCCGCCCGCCGGCATCCGGAATCCACTTCGGGGGCCGACACGCTACCTGACGGACGTTTCGCGCGATTCGGTCCGACACCTGGTGTGTCGGCCCCGTTCTGTGCCGCCCGGTTCACGCCGCGTTCACGCGCGGAGGGTCGAATGGGCGCATGATCCGGGTGCGCATCGCGGTGGCGGGGACGGCGCTGGGCGCCGCCGTGGTGGGCGGACGGATGCTGCTGCGCCGGCAGGCGGCGATCGCCCGCCGCCGCATCGGCAAACCGCTCGGCGAGGACGCTATCGATGTCGACCGCGTCTGGCGGCCGCGGTTGCCCGGCGAGCCGATCGAGCTGCTCATCGCCGGTGATTCGCTCGCCGCGGGCCTCGGTGCCACCCGTCCGAAGGAGACCCTCGGCGGGCGACTCGCGAAGGGGCTCGCGAAGCGCACCGGACGGCCGGTGCGGCTGCGGTCGGTCGCTGTCGTCGGTTCGGAGTCGCCCGACCTCGCCGCGCAGCTCGACGGACTCGGGCACGCGTACCGGCCGGATGCCGCGGTGATCGTGGTCGGCGGCAACGACGTCACCCACCGCATCCCGGTCACGGAATCGGTGCGTCACCTCATCACGGCGATCGAGCGGATGCAGGAGCGCGGCGCCGTCGTGGTGGTCGGCACCTGCCCCGACCTCGGCGCGCTGCGCCCCGTGCCGCAGCCGCTGCGCACGTTCGCCGCACGGCTGTCTCGTCGGCTCGCCGCCGCCCAGGCCGAGGGCGCGGCGCGTGCGGGCGCGGCATCCGTCGACCTTCGGCGCAGCGTGGGCCCGCTCTTCCTCGACGAGCCGGAGCAGATGTTCAGCCTCGACCGGTTCCACCCCAGCCCGCTCGGCTATCGCCGCACCGCCGAGGCGCTGCTGCCCGCCCTCACGACCGCCCTCGAGGCGACGCTCACCACCCGGATCCCCTGACCAGATCGGGGGCCGACACGCCACATGTCGGACCGTTTCGGCGAATCCGTCCGCCATCTGGCGTGTCGGCCCCCGAAGTGGTGCCGCCCGCGCTCAGGCGTGCGCGGTGAGCCGAAGGCGCAGCATCCGATACCCGACTCCCACGAGCACCACGCCGAGGCCGATCAGCGACGACAGCACGGGCAGGGTGTTCACCAGCAGCAGGCAGCCGAGCGCTCCGATCACCTGCAGGGCACGCGGGTAGCGGCGCACGTCGCCGCGCTGCCGGAAGGCGGCGGCGTTCGCGATGAGGTAGTACAGCAGCACGCCGAACGATGAGAACCCGATCGCCCCGCGCAGATCGGCGACGAGCACGATGCCGATCACGACGACGGCCACCGCGATCTCGGCCCGCTGCGGCACCTTCCAGCGCGGGTGCACGGCAGCCAGGTATCGCGGCAGATCGGCCTCGCGCGCCATCGCGAGGGTGGTCCGCCCGATGCCGGTGATGAGCGCCAGCAGCGCCCCGAGCGATGCGGCCGCGGCTGCGACCCGCACCACCGGGCCCGCCCAGTCCCAGCCCGTTGCGGCGACGACGTCGGCGACCGGATGCGGGCTGCCGACAGCATCCGCTCCGAGCGTGAAGATCACCGCGAGCGCCACGAGCACGTATACGACGACCGCGCCGCCGAGAGCGAGCACGATGGCCCGCGGGATGCTGCGCGCGGGATCCACCACCTCCTCGCCCATCGTGGCGATGCGGGCGTAACCGGCGAATGCGAAGAACAGCAGGCCGGCTCCCTGCAGCACGCCGTAGGCGGTGGCGTCCGGGAGTGGCGCGGGCGATGCCGCACTCGCATCCGACAGGCCGGCCGCGACGACGACGGCGAGCCCCAGCAGCGAGCAGACCACGAGGATGCGGGTGAGCAGCGCCGTGCGCGTCACGCCGAAGCAGTTCACCGTCGCGAGAGCCGCTACCGCGAGAACGGCGACCGGCGTGCGCCACGCCTCGGGGGCGGCGTACGCGGCGAAGGTCATCGCCATCGCAGCGCAGCTGGCGATCTTGCCGATCACGAAGCACCAGCCGGCGATGAACCCGCTCCACGGGCCGATCTCGGCGCGGGCATAGGCATAGGTGCCTCCCGAGACCGGATGCACGGCGGCGAGCTGGGCAGACGAGGTCGCATTGCAGAACGCCACGATCGCCGCGATCGCGAGGGCGATGAGGATGCCGGATCCCGCGGCGCCCAGCGCCGGCGCCCACACGGCGAACACGCCCGCGCCGATCATCGAGCCGAGTCCGATGGCGACGGCGTCGGTCAGGGAGAGGCGACGGGCGAGGGGCATCCCATCAGCATCCCACCCGCAGGTTAACGCTCGGCGATGCGCGCCGCGGTGACCCGCGGCTTCTCGCGGATGTACACCTCACGCCGCACCTTGGCCACGACGTCGCCCTCGCGGTCGGTGATGACCGTCTCGAACCACTCCAGCACCTTGGCTCCGCCGTGCGCGCGCTCCCGCAGCTCCTGCGCCTTCTCGCGCGACACCTCGAACTCGGCTGTCAGCACGCCGCGGCCGGGCTTGATGAGCTCGATCTCGCCACGGGTGTCCCACACCACGTAGTCGCTGCCGAGCTGGTGCATCACGAGCATGAAGTAGTACGGGTCGGTCATCGCCGACATCGACCCGCCGAACGCGGTCTTGACGTAGTTGCGGGTGAGCAGATTGACGTGCAGCTCGACCGTCGCGTGCGTCCAGTCCTCGCTGAAGCGTCGGACGCGGATGCCGCTGAAGAGGTTCGGGAACCACAGGCTCATGCCGATCGCGAGCCGCCGCGGAGTGATCTTCATGCCGCCAGTGTGGCCGTGGCACGGCACTCGGCCGAAAGGTTTGGAGGAGTCCGTTAGTTGATATAGTTTCTCTATAACTAATGGAGATGACATGCTCGTCCGGATCGATGCCGACAGCGCCACGGCGATCTTCGACCAGGTGGCCGCCTCCGTGCGCGCCGACATCCTCTCGGGCCGGCTCGGACCGGGCGATCGACTCCCCGCCGCACGCGAGGTCGCCGACGCCCTCGACATCAACGTGCACACGGTGCTGCACGCCTACCAGCAGCTGCGCGACGAGGGGCTCGTGGACCTCCGCCGCGGCCGGGGAGCGGTGATCTCCCGCGGCGCCGCGCCTCTCGCCGAGCTCGCCGACGACGTGCGCGCCCTCGTCGCCCGCGCGGCCGCCCTCGGCGTCTCGCCGACCACTCTCGCCTCACTCGTGAAGGAGAACGCTCCATGACCGACGTCCCGCTCGCCGCCGACGTCCGTCGATCGCGCACTGGATTCATCTGGGTCGGCGTCGTCGCGCCCTCCGCGCTGCTCGCACTCGCCGCGGCCGTCGTACTCGCCTGGATGCCCGAGCTGCCCGACCCGATCGCGACGCACTGGGGCACCGGCGGTGTCGACGGCTTCCTGCCGCGCGCGGCCTTCCTGCCCGCGCTGCTCGGCATCTGCGGCGGCGTGCTGCTGTTCGACGCGATCCTCGCCGTCGTCAGTCCGCGGATGCCGCAGTCGAGCACGAAGCCGCCCGTGCGGGCCTGGTCGGCGACGTCGAAGCTCCTGGGCGCGATGAACCTCGGCCTCGGCGCCGGCTTCGCCCTGCTGCTCGTCAGCAGCGCCGGCATCCAGCGTGGCCTCGCCGACGCGACGGATGCCCCCGGCATCGGCGGCTGGGCCGCGCTCGCCATGCTGGCGATGGTCGTGTTCGCCGTCGTCGGATGGTTCGTGCAACCGAAGAGCCCCGACTACGGACCCGTCGTCGCCGCCCAAGCGGAGAGCCTCCCGCTGGCCGGCACCGAACGCGCGGCATGGTTCGGCACCGCGTCGATGGCGCGCACCGGCGTCGTCGTGCTGCTCGTCGCGCTCGGCCTGCTCGTGCTCATGACGGTCTTCTGGATCGCCCGAGGCGCGGACGGCTGGCAGGTGCTCGTCGCGACGACTCTGCTCATCGCCATACTCACCGTGACGATGCTCGTGTTCCGCGTGCGCATCGACCGGCGGGGCCTGCTCGTGCGCTCTCTCATCGGGTGGCCGCGCACCCGCATCCCGCTCGACGACATCGACGACGTCGCGACCGCGACGATCGACCCGCTGCGCGAGTTCGGCGGCTGGGGATGGCGGATCGCCGTCGACGGCCGCCGCGGCGTCGTGCTGCGCGCCGGCGAGGCGCTGCAGGTGACCCGCGCGAAAGGCCGCGTGTTCGTCGTCACCGTCGACGGGGCGGCCGAGGCCGCCGCCGTGCTCCAGACCCTCCGCCTCGGATCGAAGGACGACCGCTCATGACCCGCATCCGACCGCTGGCCACCGTCGCGTTCGTCGTGCTCGCGCTGGGCCTCGCCTGGCTCGTCGCCCTGCCGCTCTGGCTCTCCGGCGACGGCCTCGCCCATCCGCTCGCCGGGCTCCTCATATACGCGATGATGCTCACCCCTGCGCTCGCCGTCGTGATCGTCCTGTTCGCATTGCGCCCCGTGCCGAAGGGGGAGCGGCTGCGCTTCCTCGGCATGTGGCCGCTGCGTGCGGCGAAGCGCGTGGTCTGGATGATGGTGGTCGGCCTGTTCGGCCCTGTCGTCGTCATCGCGGCATCCGTCGCCATCGCCGCCGCGTGCGGCTGGGTGACGCTCGACCTCGCGCAATTCTCGGGCTACGCCGAACTCATCGCCGCGTCGGTGCCCGACGGCACGCCGCTGCCGCCGACGATCGTGCTGATCGTCTCGCAGCTCCTCACCATCCCGTTCGCGGCGGCGACCATCAACGCCCTCTTCGCCTTCGGCGAGGAGCTCGGCTGGCGCGGATTCCTCGTGCCGGCGCTGCGTCCGCTGGGCACCTGGCCGACGCTGCTGATCAGCGGCGCGATCTGGGGGCTGTGGCACGCGCCCGTCATCCTGCTCGGCTACAACTTCAGCCGGTCCGACATCACCGGCGTGCTGTTCATGATCGGCGGATGCGTCGCGTGGGGCGTACTGCTCGGCTGGCTGCGCCTGCGGTCGGCGTCGCTGTGGCCGGCGGTCTTCGCGCACGGCGCGATGAACGCCGCCGCCGGTATGATCGCGCTGCTCTACGCCGCGGGGACGACGTTCGACATGGCGCTGGCCGGCCCGCTCGGCGTCGCCGGATGGATCGCCTGCGCGATCGTCATCGTCGTGCTCGCGCTGACGGGCCAGTTCCGTCATCAGCCCGAGCTCGCCGGAGCCCCCGGGCGCCTGCTGTCGGCGCCCAGGGGCTGACCGCTCAGCGGTAGAGCGGCCAGGCGGCTCCGGCCGCGAAGACCAGCACGACCGCGATCGCGGTCACGACGACGACGATGACGTCGCGCGGCCGGATCCGCAGCTTCGCCATGCGGATGCGCCGGCCGGAGGCGTCCGCTCCGGCGTGGGTGAACCCGCGGGTCTCGAGCGCCTCGACGGTCGTGCGCACCGACTTCGCCGTGTTGAGGAAGATCGGGTAGAACGACAGCACCACCATCTGCGCCCACTGCGCCCCGACCCGCCAGCCCAGCAGTCCGCGCTTCGGCGGCGGCGCCGTGCGCAGCCGATAGCCCTCGAACACGGTGCTGAACTCCTCGATGAGGATCGGCAGCATCCGGTAGCCGTAGCTCACGCCGAAGGCGAGCATCTGCGGGGCGCGGAACGCGATCAGCGCGTCGGAGAGCTTCTCGGGATCGAGCGACACGAACGCCGCCATGCTGGCCAGCGCCACGACGCCGAGCTTGAGGTTCAGGGCGGCCAGGGCGATGAGCGTGTCGACGTTGCCGCCGAACAGCCATGCCGCGACCGACATGTAGACGACCTCCATGCCCATGCCGAGCACGAACAGTCCGAGGATGAGCGGGCCGACCCGCGCGAGGATGATCGAGATCACGCCGATGGCGAAGAGCCCGGCCAGCACCGTGATGTTGTGCGTGAACCACGGCACGATCGCGAGACCGATGTACCAGACGACCACCGCACGGGGGTCCATCGAGGCGAAGAGCCCGCCGCGGGTCGCATAGGCGGTGCGGATCAGCTCGAGCTTGACCCATTCGACGGACAGGACGTCGTGATGCACGCGCGCCATCAGGCCACCTCCGCCGTCGTGCGGGCGCCGCAGGCGTCGTAGGCGTCGAACAGCTCGGCGACCGAGAGCGGCACCGGGTCGAGGCCCAGCTCGCGCCCGAGCAGGCTGATCTGCGGCGGCCGCAGCCCCACCCGCCGCCAGAGCGCGATGTCCGAGAACAGGTCGCGCGGGGCGACGTCGGCGATGATGCGGCCGCCCTCGAGCACGAGCACGCGGCTGGCCCACTCGGCGACGAGCTGCATGTCGTGCGTGGCGACGACGGTGCACTCGATCGAGTCGGCGAGCTCGGCGAGCATCGTCGTGACGTCGTCGCGACTGCGCGTGTCCAGGCTCGAGGTGGGCTCGTCCAGCAGCAGCAGCTTCGGCCGCATGGCCAGGCCGATGCTGAGCGTCGCCCGGCGCTGCTGGCCGCCCGAGAGCGTGCGGCCGTCTCGGTGCGCGAGCGCGTGCAGCTCGACGCGGTCGATGACGCGGTCGACGATGCCCTCGGCGTCCGGCATGCGCCGCGAGCGGGGGAACAGCGCGATGTCGTCGCGCACGGATCCCTTGAGGAACATGAGCTGCGGATGCTGCGCGAGGTAGGCCGCGGTGCTCGACATCTCGCGGGCCGAGACCGCCCGGGTGCTGCGGCCGTCGATCGTCACCTCGCCGTCGCGGGCGACGATGATACCGGCGAGCAGCTTGAGCAGCGTCGACTTGCCGGCGCCGTTGCCGCCGACAAGCGCGATCCGCTCGCCGCTGCGCAGCGTCGTGTTCAGATCGTCGAGCACGCGCGTGATGCCGCCGCCGACGGCCTTGTACCCGTGCGTGACGCCGCGCGCCTCGGCGACTACCCGGCCGGGCGCGACGTCGGCGGCGGTCGGCACGACGGCATCCGGGGCGATCGGCCGATCGGCCAGCAGAGCGGCGGCGTCGGCGGGCGTGCGTGGCGCGGCGTCCATGCCGAGGCCGCGCACGAGCTGCACCGCCTGCGGGGCGGGGATGCCGTGCATCTCGAGCTCGTCGGTGCGCCGCAGGGCGTCGTCGACGGGCAGATGCCACACGGGCGAGCCGTGCGCCATGAGCACGACCGATCGCGCGTAGCGGGCGACGAACTCGGCGTGGTGCTCGATCGTGATGACGGTGACGCCGTGATCGCGGTTGAGCTCGGTGAGCCGCTCGTAGATCTCCTCGGCGCGGGCGGGGTCGAGCTCGGCGACGGGCTCGTCGACGATGATGACCTCGGGCTTCAGCGCCAGCGCGCCGGCGAGCGCGGTCAGGTGCGCCTGGCCGCCGGAGAGCTGCCAGACGTGCCGGTCGGCGAGACCGGAGATGCCGAGGCTGTCCAACGCCGCATCGGAGTCGTCGCGGTACGAGGTGCGGCCGAAGTTGATCGGGCCGAAGGCGACGTCGTCGCGTACCGTGGGGCGCACGAGCTGGTTCTGGAAGTCCTGGTAGACGTAGCCGACGCGCGTCGACAGCTCCGACACGCTCGACGTGTAGGTGTCGACCCCGTCGACCGTCACGATGCCTGCGAACTCGCCGGACCAGTAGTGCGGGATCAGCCCGTTGAAGGTCTTGCACAGGGTGGTCTTGGCCGCGCCGTTGCCCCCGACGATCGCGACGAAGTCGCCGCGCTCGATGGTGAGGTTCACGTTGCGGAGCACATCGGAGTCGGCGCCGGGATACCGGAACGACAGGTTCTCGATGACGATGACGGGGTCGGACACGTCAGTTCTCCTGCTTCTTGCGGTGCGAGCGGAACAGCAGCACGGCGATGCCGACGGCGACGACGATCACGCCGACGCTCACCCAGAGGAAGCCGTCGCCGAACTGGCCGCGCAGGTCGGTCTCCACCGCGCCGAACGAGACGTCCCATGCCTCGAGGAAGGCGAAGAAGAAGCTCGCGATGGCCAGCAGCACGGCGGCGGCGACGAACCAGCCCGCCTTCGGCGCGGCACCGGGGATGCGCTCGCCCGGCACGCGGGGGCGCACGCCCAGCAGCGGCTCGATGCGGCCGTGCAGCGCGGGGATCAGCCACATCGCGGGGATCGCGCCGAACAGGATGCCGCTGATGATGATGTCGACGCCGAAGCCGATGCCCTCGATGGCCAGCAGCGACTGGGGCAGGCCCTCGACGAACTCCGGGTCCTCCAGGCCGATCCACACCTTGGAGAGGTCGACGATCGCGGAGAGCGCCTTGTCGATGACGACGACGGTGATCGCGCCGATCCAGATCTGCGTGCGCGAGCGCGGGTTGCGGATGAGTGTTCCCGCGATGTACAGCGCGAGGAACATCTGGATGAAGCCCTCGACCTCGCCGAGGCCCGAGAAGTCGCCCATGAGCAGGTCGGTGAAGATGATCTCGCCGATCGGCGCGCCCAGCGCCGCCCAGAACGGGCTGAACAGGGCGACCATCGTCAGCGGCACGAACACGAAGTACGCGACCGATACGTCGATCGGGCCGATCGAGACGTCGGGGACGATCTCGAGGATGATGTTCGCCAGGCCGAAGAGGGCCATCGAGAGCACGAAGATCATCAGCTTCTGCGGCGTGGTGAGATCTCCGCCGGGCGAGCCGATGCCGCGCAGGGCTCCTTCGCGGCGGTAGTCGCTCGTGGTGTCGGTCATGGTGCGGTCTCCTTCAGGGGGCAGGGGTGTCACGGAATCGTGATGCCGACGGCGTCACGAGCGGAGGTCATGAGGTCTGCGAGGTCGCTCGCGGTGTCGACGACGTCGGTCGCGAGCCCGGAGGCGAGGGCGGCGTCCAGCGCGTCGTCATCGGTGCTGCCGCCGCGCACCAGCACGCGCCGTGCGACGTCGAGCGTCTGCGCCGCTGCCGCGTCGTTCTCCGGCTTGTCGCCGAAGAACCAGGTGCGGGCGGGCGCGGCGTCGGCGATGAGGACGGCCTCGTCGACGATGCGGCGGTCGGGCTTGCGGTAGCCGTTCTCATCGGAGCAGACGTAGGAGGCGATGAGGTGGTCGATGCCGTGCGCGGCGCACTCGGCGCGCACCGCGCGGCCGCTGATCGTGTTCGACACGACGACGACGGTCGTGCCGTCGGCCGCGCACTGCTCGAGCAGGGAGCGGATGCCGGTGCGCAAGGTGCGCCGGCTCTTCGCGCGGCCGTAGCGGAACATCAGGTCGTGGGCCTCGGCCTCCAGCACGGCCCGCGCGCGGGGCGAGAGACCGTCGCCGACGAGGTCGCGCCAGAACGTGGTGGCGTCCATCTCGCGGATGCCCTCGGGTGAGACGCGCTCGCGCGCCTTGAACTCGCGGTGCCGGGCGCGGCCCGCGGCGATGAGGTCACGGGCGCGGGCCGCGTCGACGCGCTCGTCGTCGCCGTCGAGCAGGCGGGCGAGATCGGCGCAGAACGCGTCGAGCAGCGCATCGTCGGGCGTCGACGACGAGATGACTCCGCCGTGGTCGATGAGCAGCGCGGTGCGCTCGCCGCGGGGAGCTGCGGCCGGCGCGGGAGCCGCGGCGAGGGGCGCCTCCGCGGCGCGCAGCGCCTCGTACAGGCCCTCGGGCGTGGGGAAGACGGCGTCGGCGGTGTCGGCGACGCCGAAGGGCGGGTTGTCGGTGTGCTTGCTCGCGGTGAGCACGACGGCGCCGACGCCGGCGCGGCGACCCGCGACGACATCGCGGTCCTGCGTGTCGCCGACGTACCAGGCGTCGGCGGGCGAGACGCCCAGGGCCGCGGAGGCCAGCTCGATCATGCGCGGGTGCGGCTTGCGCATGCCGACCTCGTCGCTGTACACCTGCACGGCGAACGCGCCGGCGAGGCCGTGGGTCGCGAGCAGGCGGCGGTGGCTGCGGCCCGAGTGCGCGTTGCTCACGATCCCGAGGGGGATGCCGCGCTCCTGGGCGAGGGCGAGCAGCTCGGGGATGCCGGGGCGCACCTCGTGGTCGGAGATGAGCACGTTCATGTCCTCGAGCACCTCGCCGGCCTCGGCGACGAGCAGGGCGCGGATCCGGGCGGGCAGGTCGGCGGCGATGAAGTCGCCGACCACCTCGCGGTGCGTCATCTCGCGCGGCTCGAGCCGCCTGCTGGACGCGTGCTTCCAGTGCCCGAGGGCCGTGAGCGCGGCATCCAGCGATGCGCGCACCGTCGCGACGTCGATGCGGTGCCCGGCGCGCGCGGCCCTGGCGACGATCGAGGCGGCGACGTCGTCGCGGCCCTCGATGCGCTTGCGGGTCTGGAAGATCACGCCGCCGAAGTCGAGCAGCAGGGCTCGCGGGGCGCGGCGCAGGGACTGGGGGAGGTCGGACACATCGGCTCTTCTCATTCGGGGTGTTCGACATCGAAGTTAGGAAGCCGGCGTGTACGCCCGGGCACCGCTGGATGAACGGATGTGGAACGCTCCAGCTGGAAGCATTTGGAACGCTCCAAGCGTTGATAGGACGGGATCGTGAACACGCAGACAGGACGCCGTCCGACGATCCTCGACGTCGCCGCGGCGGCCGGAGTGTCGAAATCGCTCGTCTCGCTCGCCGTGCGGGGAGACCCCGGAGTACGGGCGGAGACGCGCGCCCGCATCCTCGACGCCGCCGACCGGCTGGGATACCGATCGAATCCCTGGGCGCGATCGCTCGTGCGCGGCCGCAGCCAGAGCGTCGTCGTGCTCGTCGACGACCTGCGCAGCGGGTATCACACCGACGTCGTGCACGGTGTGGAGGATGCGGCCGAGGAGAACGGCATGGCCGTCGTCATCGGCGACGGCCGCCGCGACCGGGACGCGCTGCGCGGGCGGCTGGAGCGGCTGATGTCGCTGGGGCCGGACGGGATCGTCATCGTCTCGGGCCAGGCCGATTCCGCGATGATCGGCGAGTTCGCCTCGCGCCTCCCGCTCGTGGTCGTCGGCCGCCCGGTCGATCTGCCCGACGGTGCGGGACAGGTGTCGAACGACGACCGGATGGGCATGCGGCTCGCCGTGCACCACCTCGTCGCACTGGGGCACCGGCGCATCGCCCATCTGCCGGGGTCGCCGCGCCCGGCGGCCGCCGCGCGGCGCGAGTCGTACGAGAGGACGATGGCGGAGCTCGGCCTCGGCGCGCACGTGCGGGTGATCCCGACGGCGACGGAGCTCGTCGACGCGGTGGCGGCGGGGGAGGCCGACGCCCCGACGGCCGTGTGTTGCGCCAACGACCGCATCGCCGTCGACCTCATCGGTCGTGCGGTCGACGCCGGCGTCGACGTGCCGGGGCGGCTCAGCGTCGCCGGCTACGACAACCTCGATCTCGCCGCCCAGGTGCGGCCGGCCATCACCACCGTCGATCAGCCGCGCCGGGCGATGGGGGCGCTCGCACTGCGCCAGCTCACCGACATGCTCGCCGACGGCGAGACACGGAGAGAGGTCGTCACACCCACGCTCGTGCTGCGCGATTCGACGAGCCCGCTGGTCGAGGATCCACCGATCGCTTGACGCCCGACGTGCGGCGCGGTTGTGTGGGGGGCATGGCCGAATCCACACCCGAGAACTGGCGCCGCACCGACGAGTTCCTCTCCGACCTGCTCGTCGGGCACGACAGCGACCTCGAGGCGGCGCTCGCCGCGCAGCACGCCGCAGGCCTGCCCGACATCGAGGTCGCCCCGGTCGCCGGCAAGCTGCTGAACCTGCTGGTGCGCATGAGCGGCGCGCGGCGGGTGCTCGAGATCGGCACGCTCGGCGGGTACTCCACGATCTGGATGGCCCGCGCCGTCGGCGAGGAGGGCCGGGTCGTGACGATCGAGGCCGAATCGGCCAACGCGGCGGTGGCCCGCGCCAGCATCGACGCCGCCGGGGTGGGGGAGCGGGTCGACATCCGCATCGGGCGCGCCGCCGACGTGCTGCCCACCCTCGTCGGCGGGTTCGACCTCGTCTTCATCGACGCCGACAAGGAGTCGAACACGATCTACCTCGACTGGGCCGCGAAGCTCGGCCACCCCGGCACGGTCGTGATCGTCGACAACATCGGCCGAGACGGCGAGATCGTCAACGACGCGAGCACCGACAGCAAGGTGATCGGCACACGCGACGGGCTCCGGATGCTGGCGGACGACCCCCGCTTCGACGCCACTGCGCTGCAGACCGTCGGCGTGAAGGGCTGGGACGGCGTCGCGATCGCGCTCCTCGTGTGACTCGCGAAACAGCCCGGGGACCCGGATGCCGGCGGGCTAGACTGGCCGAGGATCGACGTCGCTCCACCACCCTTTTCCTCCCTTTCGAAGGAGCACATCTGTGGCACTGATCGAGGCTGTAGGCGCACGCGAGATTCTGGACTCCCGCGGCAACCCGACCGTCGAGGTGGAGGTGCTCCTCGACGACGGAATCGTCCAGCGGGCGGCCGTTCCCTCCGGCGCATCCACCGGCGCCTTCGAGGCGTACGAGCTGCGCGACGGCGACAAGAGCCGCTACGGCGGAAAGGGCGTGCTCAAGGCCGTCGAGGCCGTCATCGACGAGCTCGGCCCGGCGATCGAGGGCGTGGAGGCCAGCGAGCAGCGCATCGTCGACGAGATCCTCAACGAGGTCGACGGCACCGACAACAAGAAGCGCGTCGGCGCGAACGCCATCCTCGGCGTGAGCCTCGCCGTCGCGAAGGCCGCGGCCGACTCGGCCGACCTGCCGCTGTTCCGCTACCTGGGCGGCCCGAACGCGCACCTGCTGCCCGTTCCGCTCTTCAACGTCATCAACGGCGGCGAGCACGCCGACAACGGCATCGACATGCAGGAGTTCTTCCTCGCGCCGATCGGCGCCGAGACCTACTCCGAGTCGCTGCGCTGGGGCGTCGAGACCTACCACGTGCTGCGCAGCGAGCTGAAGGCCGCCGGCTACGCGACCGGCCTCGGCGATGAGGGCGGCTTCGCCCCCGACCTGCCCAGCAACCGCGAGGGTCTCGAGTTCCTCATCAAGGCGATCGAGAAGGCCGGCTTCACCCCCGGCAAGGACATCGCCCTCGGCCTCGACGTGGCCGCCACCGAGTTCTTCACCGACGGCGTGTACCGCCTCGACAACAAGGACTGGACCGGCCCCGAGCTCATCGAGTACTACCAGGGTCTGGTCAGCGACTTCCCGATCGTCACCATCGAGGACGCCCTCGCCGAGGACGACTGGGACAACTGGAAGCTCCTCACCGAGGCGCTGGGCTCGAAGGTGCAGCTCGTCGGCGACGACCTGTTCGTCACCAACCCCGAGCGTCTGGCCGACGGCATCCAGCGCGGTGTCGCCAACTCGCTGCTGGTCAAGGTCAACCAGATCGGCACCCTCACCGAGACGTTCGACGCGGTCAGCCTGGCGCAGCGCTCCGGCTACACGGCCATGCTGTCGCACCGCTCGGGCGAGACCGAGGACACCACGATCGCCGACCTCGCGGTCGCGACCAACGCCGGTCAGATCAAGACCGGTGCGCCCGCTCGCAGCGAGCGCGTCGCGAAGTACAATCAGCTTCTGCGCATCGAGGAGGAGCTGGGCGATGCCGCCGTGTTCGCCGGCCGCTCCGCCTTCCCGCGCTTCCAGGGTTGATCGGAGTCAGCATCCGCAGAGACGACACCGTCTGAACGTCTGACCGACCGACGACGAGAGAGGGGAGAGCCATGGCACGACGTCCGGCTCTCCCCTCGACGTCTTCCCGGGCCGACGACGCGACAGCGCACGCCGCGCGTCGTCCTCGTCGACGAGCGGATGCCGGCGGCGGCGCAACCCGCGCGGTCGACGTGCGGGAGTGGGCCAGCGGCATCCGACTGTCGGGTTTCGCGGCGATCATGCTGTCGCTCGTCGTGCTGGGCACCTGGGTGCTCGTGCCCACGGTCGGCACCTACCTCGACCAGCGCCAGCGGATCGCAGCGCTGCAGGACGCCGTGCAGGTCACCGAGGACCAGATCGCCGCGCTCGAGCAGGAGCGCGTGCGCTGGGACGACCCCGCGTACATCACCACCCAGGCGCGCGAGCGCCTCTACTACGTCAAGCCCGGCGAGGTCGTCTTCCTCGTGGACAACGATCTCGACCCGGCCGAGCTGCCTCCCGAGCAGACCGAGGTCAGCGACGAGATCCAGGAGCGACCCGCCGACTGGATGCCTCAGCTGCTGCGCAGCATCACCGGTGCGGGGCTCGCGAAGACGGCGGTCGAAGCACCGGCGCAGTGAGAGTTCACACAGCCGCGCTCGCTACGCTGGTCGGGTGACGAGACCGCCTTTCGAGACGCCCACCGCCGCTGAGATCGCCGTCGTGTCGAGCCAGCTCGGCCGCACGGCCCGCGGCGTGGTCGGCATCGCCGCCCGCTGCGTCTGCGGCAATCCCACCGTGGTGGCGACGTCGCCGCGTCTGGACGACGGCACGCCGTTCCCCACGTTCTACTACCTCACGCATCCGGCGGCCACCGCGGCGATGTCGACCCTCGAGGCCACCCAGGTGATGCCGGAGCTCGCGGCGCTGCTCGCCGACGACGAGCAGGTCGCAGGCGGCTACCGCGCGGCGCACGAGGCGTACCTGGCCGACCGCGCGCAGTTCGGCGCGGTGCCTGAGATCGACGGCATCTCGGCGGGAGGCATGCCCACCCGCGTCAAGTGCCTGCACGCGCTCGCCGGCCACGCACTCGCCGCGGGCCCCGGGCTGAATCCGATCGGGGATGCCGCGCTGGAGCGCTCCGCGTGGTCGCCGGAGCGCTGCGAATGCGTCGATCCCGGTGCGGCTCTTCGGGAATCCGCGGGATGACGCGGCGGCGGATGCTGTCCGGTGCCGTCGCGGCTGCGGCGGTCGCGGCATCCGTCATGCTTCTCGGGGCGACCCCCGCCTCCGCGGCATCGCCCGCGCCGGTGAGCATGGCGACGCCCTCACCGTCCCCGACGCCCCCTCCGATCGCCGATGACCCTGCCGACCCGGTGCGCGCCGCCGAGTACTGGCTCGACGGTGCCGGCATCCGCGAGGCCTGGCACGTGACCCGCGGTAAGGGTGTCACGATCGCCGTGATCGACACCGGCATCGGCCGGCCGCCGGTGACCTTCGACGGCGCGGTGACCGACGGCACCGACATGTCGGGCAGCGGCAGCGCCGATGGACGCACCCCGGTCGGACCCGTCGACGCGAATCATGGATCGTGGGTCGCCTCGCTCGCCGCCGGCCGCGGCAACCCCGACGGCACCGGCATGATCGGCGTGGCGCCCGAGGCGAAGCTGCTGTCGGTGTCGCTCGGATTCGGTGCCTCGGCCTCGGTGCCGTTCTCCGAGCAGGTCGCCGATGCGATCCGCTGGTCGGTGGATCACGGTGCAGACGTCATCAATCTGTCGTTCACGACGAACACCCTGGACTGGGACGAGAGCTGGGACGACGCGTTCCTGTACGCCTTCGACCACGATGTCGTCGTCGTGGTCGCCGCCGGCAACCGCGGCAGCGGCACCTCGATGGTCGGTGCCCCCGCCACCATCCCCGGCGTGCTCACGGTCGGCGGCGTCGACCAGACCGGCACGGCGAGCCGCGAGGCGTCGACGCAGGGCATCACGATCGGCATCTCGGCGCCGAGCGAGACTCTGCTGGGCATGTCGGCCGACGGCACCGTCGTGCAGTGGGACGGCACGAGCGGGGCGGCTCCGATCGTCGCCGGCGCCGCCGCCCTGGTGCGTGCGGCGCATCCCGATCTGGATGCCGCGAACGTCATCAACCGCATCATCAAGACCGCGATCGACGTGCCGGGGGCGCGCAAGCCGCAGGACCCGCTGTACGGCTACGGACTGCTCGACGCGAACGCCGCCGTGACGGCATCCGTCCCCTCGGTCTCGGCCAACCCGATGGGCGACCTGAAGGACTGGATCCGCGTGCACCGGCGTGCCGAGTCTCCTGACGAGCCGCAGCCGACCACGACGCCGGTGACCGTGCCGCCGCTCGCGGCGGCCGACCCGCCGACCGAGGCCGGAAGCCCCCTGCTGCCGACCGCGCAGTCGCTGAGGTACGGTACCCTCCCGCTCCTGGCACTCACAGTCCCTGCTATTCTTGTGGGGCTTGGCGTCACCGCAGCTGCCCGGCGCATCCGAACGGAGCGCGGTAGACGCACTCCCACCCCCTGACGACGAGGAGTTGTCCCCCTGTGCCTCAGAACAGCACTGTGCCCCGCATTCTGATCGTCGGCGGCGGCTACGCAGGTTTCTACACGGCCTGGAAGCTCGAGAAGCACCTGCGCAAGGGTGAGGCCGAGGTCACGATGGTCGACCCGCTGCCCTACATGACGTACCAGCCGTTCCTCCCCGAGGTCGCCGCAGGTTCGATCGAGGCCCGCCACGCCGTGGTCTCGCACCGTCGCCACCTCAAGCGAACCAACGTGCTCACCGCGAAGGTCACCGGCATCGACCACGCGAACAAGGTCGCCACCATCACGCCGCCCGTGGGCGACGCGTACGAGTTCGCGTACGACCAGATCGTCGTCACCGCCGGCGCCGTCTCGCGCACCTTCCCGATCCCCGGCATCGCCGACAACGCGATCGGTCTGAAGACCATCGAAGAGGCCGTCGCCGTGCGCGACAAGCTCATGTCGAACTTCGACAAGGCCGCCTCCCTGCCGGCCGGCCCCGAGCGTGACCGCCTGCTGACCACTGTCGTCGTCGGCGGTGGCTTCGCGGGCATCGAGGTGTTCGCCGAGCTGCGCTCGCTGGCCTCCTCGCTCGTGGCGAAGTACCCGCAGCTGTCGTTCGAGGACACCCACTTCCACCTCATCGAGGCGATGGGCCGCATCATGCCCGAGGTCTCGCTTCCCACCAGCGAGTGGGTGCTGAAGGACCTCGCCAAGCGCGGCGCCAACGTGCACCTCGACACGCAGGTGACCGGTGCCGTCGACGGCAACGTCGAGCTCTCGACCGGCGAGGTCCTGCCCACCGACCTGATCGTGTGGACCGCCGGTGTCATGGCGAACCCCACCGTCGTGCGCGGCGGCGACCTGCCCGTCGAGGAGCGCGGCCGCATCCAGACCCGCGCCGACCTGCGCGTCGGCACCGCCGAGCAGCCCGTCGAGGGCGCCTGGGCCGCCGGTGACGTCTCGGCCGTTCCCGACCTGTCGGGTGGCGGCGTCGGCGGCTACTGCGTGCCGAACGCCCAGCACGCCGTGCGCCAGGCCAAGCTGCTCGCGAAGAACCTCGTCGCCGTGCTGCGCGGCGAGGGCACCAAGGACTACTTCCACAAGAACCTGGGCGCCGTGGCCGGTCTCGGCCTGTACAACGGTGTGTTCCAGTCGGGCAAGATCGCGATCAAGGGCTTCCTCGCCTGGATCGCGCACCGCGGCTACCACGGCCTCGCGATGCCGTCGTGGGAGCGCAAGTTCCGCGTGTTCTGGGGCTGGTGGAACAACCTGTGGCTCGGTCGCGACATCGTGAACCTGCAGACCGTGCAGAACCCGCGCTACGTGTTCGAGGAGTTCGCCGCGCGTCCGCGTCCGGCAGCTCCCGCCGCAGCCCCGGCCGCCCCGGCTGCCGCCGCGCCCGCCGCTGCGAAGCCCGAGGCGGATGCCGCCGAGAAGCCTGCCGCGAAGAAGCCCGCTGCGAAGAAGGCTCCGGCCAAGAAGGCTCCTGCGAAGAAGGACGCCAAGGTCGAGGCCTGATCCCAGGTCAGCTCTGCGAAGGCCCGCCCGATCTTCGGGCGGGCCTTCGTCGTGCTCGTGCGGCCTCGTGTGAACCGGAGTGCCCCCAGACGGATTCGAACCGACACTTGGGCGTGTTTAAGACGCCTGCCTCTGCCGTTGGGCTATGGGGGCCCGCCGCCAGCCTAGCCGCGCCCGAACACCGCCTCCTGCGACGCGGTCCCGGCCGAGATGAATCGGCGTCCCCGAGGTCGTAGGGTGGGGGAGTGCTCGACCTCACCGCCGAACGGAGCTCCCCGCCCGCGCCCTGGCTGCGACCGGAGACCTGGTGGCCCGCGCTGACGGATGCCACCGCGCACCTGCCCGCCCCCGTCGCGATCATCGAGCGCGACGCGCTGCGCCACAACGCGCTCGACCTGCTCGTCCGCTCCGGCGGCGTTCCCATCCGCGTCGCGAGCAAGTCGGTGCGCGTGCGCGGGGTGCTCGACGCCGTGCTCGCCCTGCCGGGCTTCCGGGGCATCCTCGCGTTCACGCTCGCCGAGGCGCTCTGGCTCGCCGAGGATCACGACGACATCGTGCTCGGCTACCCGACGGTCGATCGCGCGTCCCTCGAGCGGATGCTCGCCGATGAGCGCCTGGCGGCGCGCATCACCCTCATGATCGACGACCTCGAGCAGCTCGACCTGATCGACTCCGTCGCCGCGCCCGGCTCGCGTCCGGAGGTGCGCGTCGCTGTCGATGTGGACGCGTCGCTGCGCTCGGCGGCTCTCGGGCACATCGGGGTGCGCCGCTCCCCGATGTTCACCGCATCCGACGTCGCGGGCTTCGCGCGCCGCGTGGTCGCGCGAGAGGGATTCCGCCTCGTCGGGCTGCAGATGTACGAGGCGCAGATCGCCGGGCAGGGGGATGCCGCCGGCGCCGACGCGCCGCTGATTCGCATGGTGCAGGCGCGCTCGCGCGAGGAGCTGCTGACGCGGCGTGCCCAGATCGCCGAGGCCATGCTCGACGTGGCTCCGCTGGAGTTCCTCAACGGCGGCGGCACAGGCTCCCTCGAGTTCACCGGTTCCGACCAGTCGATAACCGAGGTCACGGCCGGCAGCGGGCTCCTCGCCGGTCACCTGTTCGACGGCTACCGGGCGTTCCGCCCGGCACCGGCATCCGCCATCGCCTTCGACGTCGTGCGCCGACCGGCCACCGACATCGCCACCGTGCTCGGCGGCGGCTGGATCGCCTCCGGCCCGCCGGTCGTGTCGCGTCAGCCGCTCGTCGCCTGGCCGCAGGGTCTTCGGATGCTGCCGCGCGAAGCCGCAGGCGAGGTGCAGACGCCCCTGCAGGGCACCGCCGCGCGGGAGCTGCGCATCGGAGACCGGGTCTGGCTGCGGCACGCCAAGAGCGGCGAACCCGCCGAGCGCACCGACCGGTTCCACCTGGTGGCGGACGGCGCTGTGGTCGGCGAGCTGCCCACCTACCGCGGCGAGGGGAAGGCGTTCCTGTGACACGTCCCGGCGGCACCTGGCAGAACTGGGGCAGATCGGCATCCGTGCGTCCCGTGCGCGTCGAGCGCCCGCGCTCACCCGAGGGCGTGCAGCGGGCGGTGAAGGCGGCCGACGCACAGGGCCTCACGATCAAGGCGATCGGCGCCGGACACAGCTTCACCGGCATCGGCGTCGCCCCCGGCGTGCTGCTCGAGCTCGACGACCTGCAGGGGCTCGTCTCGGCCGACCCGAGCACCGGCCTCGTCACCCTGCTCGGCGGCACCCGACTGCACCGGGTACCCGGGCTGCTCGCCCCCTACGGTCTCGCGATGCAGAACCTCGGCGACATCGACCGGCAGTCCATCGCCGGCGCCATCTCGACGGGAACGCACGGCACCGGCACGGCCTTCGGGGGCATCGCCACCCAGGTGCGCGGGCTCACCCTGATCACCGCGGCGGGTGAGTTCCTGCGCATCGACGGCGAGAACCAGCCCGAGCTGCTGCCCGGCGCCGTCGTGGGCCTCGGCGCTCTCGGCATCGTCGTCGAGGTCACGCTGCAGTGCGTGCCGGCGTTCACGCTGCACGCGATCGATCAGCCTGTGCCGCTGGACGAGGCGCTCGAGACTCTGCACGACCGGGCCGCTGCGGCGGACCACTTCGAGTTCTACTGGCACCCGCACACCGACGTCGCACTGCTGAAGACGCAGACCCGGCTGCCGGAATCCGCGCCGCGGCATCCCATCTCGCCGCTGCAGCGCTGGGCCGACGAGACGCTGCTCACGAACGGCGTGTTCGGGGCGTTCTGCGCGACCAGCCGCGTCGTGCCCGCCATCATCCCGCCGTTCAACCGGCTCGCGGCGCGGATCACCGGCGATGCCGAGTACACCGACCGCTCGCACCGGGTTCTCATCCACCGCCGCGACGTGCGCTTCCGCGAGATGGAGTACGCGCTCCCCGCCGAGCACGTCGTGCCCGCGTTCCGCGCCCTGCGCGCGCTGATCGACGAGCGCGGCTGGCGGATCGAGTTTCCCGTCGAGGTGCGCTTCGCCGCATCCGACGACCTGTGGCTCTCGACCGCATCCGGCCGCGAGACCGCTTACATCGCGGTGCACCGCTACTGGCGCGCCGACCCTCGGCCCTACTTCGACGCGGTCGAGGGCATCATGACCGAACTGGGCGGGCGCCCGCACTGGGGCAAGCTGCACTCACTCGATGTGACGCAGCTGCGTGAGCGGTATCCGCGTTTCGACGACTTCCGCTCGCTGCGCGACCGGCTCGACCCGGGACGGCTGTTCGGCAACCGCCATCTGGAGCGCGTTCTCGGGGAGTGAGCCTGTCGTCCAGCGCACGCGCAGTGCGCGGGACATAGGATGGTTGCCGAACATCGAGGGGGCACCAATGGAATGGCTCTGGCCGGTATTGATCGTGGTCGGGGTGCTCGTGGTCGCGGGCATCTACTTCTGGGCGACGTACAACTCGCTCGTGCAGCTCAACGTGCGCGTCGACGAGGCGTGGAGCGGCATCACGGTGCAGCTCAAGCGCCGAGCTGATCTGATCCCCAACCTCATCGAGACGGTGCGGGGCTACGCCGCGCACGAGAAAGAGGTGTTCGAGGGCGTGACGCGCGCCCGCGCGGAGACCCTCTCGGCCACGGGACCTGCGGATGCCGGCATCGCCGAGGGCCACCTGCAGCAGGCGCTGCGCAGCCTCTTCGCGGTCGCCGAGGCATACCCTCAGCTGCAGGCCAGCCAGAACTACCTGCAGCTGCAGCACTCGCTGGTCGACACCGAGGACAAGATCCAGGCCGCGCGGCGCTTCTACAACGGCGGCGTGCGCGAGCTGAACACGAAGATCAAGGTGTTCCCCAACAACCTCTTCGCCCGCGGGCTCGGGTTCACCGAGCGGGAGTTCTTCGAGGTCGCCGACGACGGCGCGATCTCGGAACCGCCGCGCGTGCAGTTTTGATACGGAACGGCTCAATGCGACGAAGTCGCGTTGAGCCGTTCTCGTATCAAGGTTGAGCGAGCGAAGCGAGTCGAAACCCCTTCGTGATGAAAGACATCAGTCCGTCTCGCGCGGATGCACGTGACGCTCCACGCCGTCGGCGTGGCTGTGCAGGGCCGATGCGACGGCATCCGACGCGTCACCCCACCCCGACACGCTGACGCGTTCCAGACCCTGCCAGGCGGCCGCACGGGCCAGCTCCCCGGCGATCGCCCCGGCATCCTCGGGGCGCGCGTGCGGCTCCCACCACGCCGACTGCACGCGCAGCACGGACGCGGCGCGATCGGCCTTCAGATCGACCCTCGCGACGATCCGGTCGCCGACCAGCACCGGCAGCGAGTAGTAGCCGTAGCGACGCTTCTCGGCGGGCACGTAGATCTCGATGCGGTAGTCGAGATCGAACACGCGCAGCGCGCGATCGCGGAACCACACCACCGGGTCGAACGGGGTGAGCAAGGCCGCGCGGTCGATGCGGCGGGGGAGGGACGCCGAGGTGTGCCGCCAGGCCGGCAGCAGGCGGCCGCCGCGCTCCCAGCCGCGCACCATCACCTGCTCCAGCTCGCCCGCATCGACCAGTTCGTCGACCGCCGTGCGCACCGCGGCCTGATCGCGCAGCCGGTAGTAGTCGTTCAGGTCGGCCACGGTCGCGACGCCGTAGGACTGCGCCGCGCGGCGCACGAGTTCGCGCACGGCATCCGCCCGCTCGATCCGCTGCGACAGCACCTCGATCGGCACGATCTGCTCGGCGAGGCCGTAGCGGCGCTCGAAGCCGACCCGCCCGGCGATCGCGACCTCACCGCAGCGCCACAGATGCTCCAGCGCGAGCTTCGCGTCGTCCCAGTCCCACCACGACCCGCGCTCGCGCGGCGCGTCGTCGCGCAGATCGGCCGGACGAAGCGGACCGCGATCGCGCAACTCGGCGCGCACCCAGTCGAGGGTGCGGGCGTGCGCGTGCATCCAACGGTCGGGGTCGTCGCCGCGCCGCGTCCAGTCGTCCATGCGGAACCGCCACAGCGCCCAGTCCTCGACGGGCATGAACGCCGCCTCGTGCGCCAGATACTCCACGTAGTGCGTCGTGCGCGAGAGGAACAGCCTGTCGAGCAGCGTCGGGTCGTAGTCGCCGAGTCGCGAGAACATCGGCATGTAGTGCGAGCGCGCGAAGACGTTCACGGAGTCGATCTGCAGCACTCCGAGCCGATCCATCGCCCGGTGCAGATGGCGCGACGCGACGGCATCCGGAAGGCGACGGGAGAAGCCCTGCGCCGCGAGCGTCATGCGACGGGCCTCGGCGGCGCTGAGGGTGGGGACGGCGGAGGAGAGGATGCGGCTCACCCGGTCAGCGTAGCCACCGCCCCCGGACATCTGGACGGGCCACCCCGGGGCGGGCCGTATCATGGCACGATGAGCGACGAGCGCCGATCGAGGTTCCGGAATCCGTTCCGCTACGACCCGCCGTCCACTCAGCGCACCGTGACGAGCGACGCCGACGAGGCCGTTCCCATGCCGCTGCGCGTCACGGCGGCGTTCTCCTGGCGATTGCTCGTGATCGCCGCGGCGATCGGCCTGTTCATCTGGCTGGTCATGCTGCTGAAGCTGCTGGTCATCCCGCTGCTCGTCGGCATCCTCATCACTGCGCTGCTGTGGCCCGCGTTCGAGCTCATGCTGCGCGCCCGCTTCCCGCGCTGGCTCGCCATCACCATCACCGTGCTCGGCACGATCGGCATCGTCACCGGACTGATGTGGCTGGTCGTCTGGCAGGTGCGCCAGCAGCTGCCCGATGTACAGGCCAAGACGCAGGAGGCTCTCGAGCAGCTGCGGCTGTTCCTGCTCGAGGGGCCGCTGCACCTCACCGCCGATCAGATCGACGGCTACATCCAGCAGGGACTCGACCTCATCGGCGAACAGGCGTCGCTGCTGTGGAACGCGGCGGGCGCGGTCACCGGCACCGCAGCGCACATCCTCACCGGCCTGCTCCTGGCGCTGTTCATCCTCATCTCGCTGCTCGCCGACGGCGCGGGGATCTGGCGTTGGACGCTCAAGCTCTTCCCGCGCACCGCGCGCCCCGCAGTGAACGCCGCCGCCCGCAACGGCTGGGCGACGGTCATCGACTACGCCCGCACTCAGCTGTTCGTCGCCGCGATCGACGCGATCGGCATCGGCGTCGGTGCGGCGCTGCTCGGCGTGCCGATGGCGATCCCGGTCGCGGTGCTGGTCTTCCTCGGCTCCTTCGTGCCGATCGTGGGTGCCGTGCTCACCGGCGCTGTCGCCGTGTTCCTCGCTCTCGTCTACAACGGCATCTGGATCGCCCTGGCCATGCTCGGCGTCGTCCTGCTGGTGCAGCAGCTCGAGGGGCACATCCTGCAGCCCATCCTGATGGGCTCCGCGGTCAAGGTGCACCCGCTCGCCGTCGTCCTCGTGGTGGCGGGCGGCGCGATGATCGCCGGCATCCCCGGGGCGCTGTTCGCGGTGCCGCTGGCAGCCTTCATCAACGTGGCGGCGGTGACCATCAGCACGGGCGCCTGGCGCACCGGCGAGGAGCCGCACGCCGATCTCATCTGGAGCACGGTGCCGCGCGAGCGGCAGAGGAGGAATCGATGACAGCAGTACCCGGCCTGGCCGAGTTCACCGCCGCAGCGGAGAGCCTCGCCGGAGTGATCTCCCGCACGCCCTCCGAGCTGTCCCGCGCGCTCAGCGACGTGGTCGGCTCACCCGTGGTCCTCAAGCTCGAGAACCTGCAGCGCACCGGATCGTTCAAGATCCGCGGGGCGGCGTACCGTCTTGCGCAGCTGACGCCGGAGGAGCGCTCCCGCGGCGTCGTCGCAGCCTCGGCCGGCAACCACGCACAGGGTGTCGCGCTGGCGGCGCAGGCACTCGACATCCCCGCCACGATCTTCATGCCGCTCGGTGTACCCGTGCCGAAGCTGCTCGCCACCCGCGGGTACGGCGCGGAGGTCGTACTCGAGGGCGAGACGGTCGCCACGTCGCTGCGGCTGGCCGCAGAGTTCGCGGAGCGCACCGGCGCGGTGATGATCCACCCCTTCGACCATCGCGACATCGTGATCGGTCAGGGCACGCTGGGCCTCGAGGTCTTCCAGGACGTGCCCGACGTCGACACCGTGATCATGGGCATCGGCGGGGGAGGGCTCATCGCCGGGGTCGCCGCCGCCATCAAGCAGGCCGCAGCCGCAGCCGGTCGCACCGTGCGCGTGATCGGCGTGCAGGCCGAGAACGCGGCGGCCATGCCGCTCTCGCTCGACGCCGGGCATCCGGTCGAGATCCAGACGCATCCCACGATCGCCGACGGCATCCTCGTCGCCCGCCCGGGGGATGTGCCCTTCGAGATCGTGCGGGAGTACGTCGACGAGGTCGTCACCGTGTCAGAGGACGACATCGCCCGCGCCCTGCTCGTGCTGCTCGAGCACGCCAAGGTGGTCGTCGAGCCGGCCGGCGCGGTCGGCGTCGCGGCGATGCTCGCGGGCAAGGTGAAGGATGCCGGCAAGACCGTGTCGATCCTCTCCGGAGGCAACATCGACCCGATGCTGCTGCAGCGCGTCGTCTCGCACGGTCTCGCAGCCTCCGGACGCTACGCGACGGTGCGCATCCCGCTGCCCGACCGTCCCGGTCAGCTCGCGCGCGTGTCGGAGCTCGTCGCGCAGGCGGGCGCCAACGTCATGGAGGTGCTGCACACGCGGCACGGCCACGGCCTGCAGATCAGCGACATGATCCTGGAGCTGTCGATCGAGACCCGGGGCCCTGAACACACCGAGCTCACCCTCGACACCCTCCGCGCGGCCGGGTACGAACCGCAGGTCGTCCCGGACTAGACGAGAAAGGCGGATGCTCCCGAGGGAGCATCCGCCTTTCCTGTCAGTTTGTTGCTTCGGGCGAAGGAGATTGGTGGCCGATGGGGCCACGCGGCGGAGGCTCCGCGCAGCGCGAAGCGATGCGTGGAGGGGGCGTGGGGATTAGCCGCTGTACGTCTCGACGCCGGTGACCTCGACCGAGATCGCGCGGCCGTTCGGTGCCTCGTAGCTGGTCTTCTCGCCGATCTTCAGACCGAGGATCGCCTGGCCGAGCGGGCTCGCCTCGCTGTACACGTCGAGGTCGCCGGACGCCGCGATCTCGCGGCTGCCGAGCAGGAAGACCTCCTCGTCACCGGCGACCAGCGCGGTGACGACGGTGCCGGGCTCGACGATGCCGCGGCTGGTGGGCGCCTCGCCGACCTTCGCGGTCTTCAACAGCTGCTGCAGGGTGCGGATGCGCGCCTCCTGCTTGCCCTGCTCGTCCTTCGCGGCGTGATATCCGCCGTTCTCCTTGAGGTCGCCCTCTTCACGGGCGGCCTCGATGCGCGCCGCGATCTCGTCGCGACCGACGGTCGAGAGGTGCTCGAGCTCCTCGGCGAGTCGGTCGTAGGCCTCCTGCGTGAGGAACGGTACCTGAGCGTCTGTGGACACAGCGTGCTCCTTCGTGCGGGCCCCTTCAGGGGCTGTGTGATGATCGGGCCGGCAAGGGAGCGGCCCGGGACATATGCCAAAGCGCCCCGGCAGGGCCGGGGCGCAGGTCTCTTGACGACGATACTAGGCGACCCAGCAGCTCTTCACCAAACCGGTGGTCGCGAGCGCCACGGTCGGGATGCTGACGCTCAGCGCCTGGGTGTGGTCCTGGCTCGCGGGGATCTCGACGATCTTCCAGCCGACGACGCCGAACTCCTCGTCCTGCGCTTCCACGGCGCACGCGACGTCCGCTCCGCGCGGGGCGGTGAACTGGAAGCGCAGCGTCACGCTGTGCTCGTCGACGACGTCGAAGCCCAGCGAGTCGGAGTCGACCGAGTTCATCGAGTTCGCCACCGTCATCCAGCCGAAGGCGACCACGACAGCGGTCGCGAGGATCCCGCCGATGATCCACGGCATCCGTCGCTTCGCGGTGCGACCGTAGCGCTCGTCGAGTTCACGTGCGGTGGTCACGGGTCTCCTGCTCTGCGGGCGGCGGATAGGCTGGTACTCCCAGGTTATCCGGCCTCGGGAGGAAAGGCGGACGCATGCTCCTGCTCGGCGAGAACACCCCGATGCCCACGCCGTCGATGACGGTCGACCCCGATTCGGTCACCCCCGGGTTCGTGGGCTTCGCGATCATCGCCGTCATCGTCCTCGCGGTCGCCCTGCTGATCTGGGACATGAACCGCCGCATCCGCCGCGTGCGCTACCGCGCCGAGGTTCGCGAGGAGCTCGACGCCGAGGAGGCCGCCGCCCGCGGCGAAGCTGGCGGCACGGCATCCGATGCCGGATCATCCGACGTCGACGGGCCGGATGCCGACGGCTCGGGCGGCACTCCGAAGCGCTGAGCCCGACTCAGACGCCGACGCGCTCGAAGGCGTCGAGGCTGATGCCCTGCTCGAGGATGCGCTTCGACCACTCCTTCGCGCTGTGCAGGCTGTGATCGCGGTAGTTTCCGCACTCCACGGCCGAGACGCCGGGCACGTCGCTCCACTCGGCGGGGCCGGCGATGAACTCGAGCCCCGCGCGCACGGCGGCGACGACGTCGGCGACGGCCGGCTCGCCCCACATGATCAGGTGGAAGCCCGTGCGGCATCCGAACGGCGAGATGTCGATGACGCCGTCGATGTGATCGCGCAGCACGCTCGCGAGGGTGTGCTCGATCGTGTGCAGACCGGCGGTGGGGATCTCACCCTCGTTGGGCTGCACGAAGCGCACGTCGAAGTTCGAGATCGCGTCGCCCTTCGGGCCGTGCTCGACGCCGATCAGGCGCACGTAGGGCGCCTGGACGGCGGTGTGGTCGAGGGTGAAGCTTTCGACATCGGCCATGGGGTCCTCCGGGGGTGAGCGCTCAGCCGGCGAGGCCGAGCGAGGGGGCGTGCGGGGCGAGGGAGATCAGCAGGCAGGCCGTCCAGTGGCAGAGGAACGCGAGCACCGTGCAGACGTGGAAGATCTCGTGGAAGCCGAAATGGCCCGGCCAGGGGTTCGGGCGCTTGGTCGCGTAGATCACCGCGCCGACCGTGTACAGGATGCCGCCGACGCAGACCAGCACCATCATCGCGACGTTCGCCTGCACGAGATCGACCATGTACATGACGGCGGCCCAGCCGAGCGCGAGGTAGAGCGCGACGTACAGCCAGCGGGGTGCGTTGATCCAGAACACCCGGAACAGGATGCCGAGGATCGCCCCGCCCCAGACCAGGAACAGCAGCAGGGTGCCCTTCTCCGGTGCGAGCGCCAGCGTCGCGATCGGCGTGTAGGTGCCGGCGATGAGGAGCAGGATGTTGGCGTGATCGATCCGCTTGAGCACCGACTTCGTCTTCGGGCCCCAGTTGAAGCGGTGGTACACGGCCGAGTTGCCGAACAGCAGCAGCGAGGTCGCCATGAACACCGCGGCCGCCCACTTGGCCGGCGCGCCCTGGGCGAGCACGATCAGCACGATGCCGGCCGCGATCGCGACGGGCGTGGTGCCCGCATGGATCCAGCCGCGCCAGGTCGGCTTGATCTCGACGGCGGCGTCCTTCGCCGCCGCGTCGAGCAGCGGAAGCTGGGGGACTTCGGGTTCGGCTGCGCCAGGGGTGCTCACGATGCTCAGCCTAGGACGGCCATCATGCCGTGAGCCGTACATATCCTGTGCCTCCGGGGCGGTTCGGCCGGGTGGCGGTAGCGTAGGGACGTGAGTGCACGCGAGAGCTCGGGGCGGGGACCCCTCTATCGGCTCTATGGCAACCGCCTGCGCAGGCGGATCGATCCGGCATCCGTTCCGCATCACGTCGCCATGATGATCGACGGCAACCGGCGCTGGGCGCGTCAGCTGGGGTACGAATCCGCCGCCGAGGGGCACCGCGCCGGCGCGGCAAAGATGCGCGAGTTCCTGGAGTGGTGCGACGACCTGGGCGTGCGCGTCGTGTCGCTGTACCTGCTCTCCGCTGACAACCTGCGCAAGCGCGACTCCAAGGAGATCGGCGACCTCATCGAGATCATCGCCGAGCTCGCCGACTCGCTCGCCGGGCACGGCAGCTGGCAGGTGCAGCACGTCGGTCGCAGCGACATCCTGCCGACCGAGCTGCTGCGGGTGCTCGACGAGGCGCAGGAGCGCACGAAGGACCACACCGGGCTGCATGTGAACCTCGCGGTCGGCTACGGCGGGCGCAACGAGATCGTCGACGCGGTGCGCAGCATCCTCGTGTCGCACGAGGCCTCCGGCGGGACCATGGAGGACCTCGCTGCCCAGCTCACCCCCGAGATGATCGGCGAGCACCTGTACACCGGCGGCCAGCCCGACCCCGACCTCGTCATCCGCACGAGCGGTGAGCAGCGGCTCAGCGACTTCCTGCTGTGGCAGAGCGCGCACAGCGAGTTCTACTTCGTCGAGGCGCTCGGCCCGGATCTGCGCCAGGTCGATTTCCTGCGCGCCATCCGCGACTTCGCCGACCGCGACAGGCGCTTCGGGCGCTGAGCGGGCTGACGCGGCGGAGAGGCTGCGGCAGACTGGGCGGATGACTGCGCTCGACGACTACCTCGCCTCGTTCGCCGGTGAACAGGGCTATCTGAATTGGGCGGCGCTCGGGCCGCTCTCGCCGGTCGTGCGCGCCGCGACGCAGGACGCGCTCGACGCGCTGGGCGGCTACGACGCGCACGCGCACGCCCTGGTGTTCGCGCGGGCGGCGGATGCCCGTGAGACCGCGGCGAGGCTGCTCGGCATTCCGACCGAGGAGGTGGTGCTGAGGCCGACGTCGACGGATGCCCTGCAGCACGCCCTGTTCGGTATCCGCGGCGGGGCGGTGATCGCCTCGTCTGCCGAGTTCCCCAGCATCAGCCTCACCCTGCAGCGCGCGAGCGAGGCGTCGGCCGGCGCGGTGAGCCCGCGCTGGATCTCCCCGGCCGACGGTCGGGTGACGACCGATGCCGTCGCCGCGGCGCTGGACGACGACGTGACCGCGCTCGCCGTGAGCCACGTCGACTACCGCACCGGATACCGGGCCGACATTCCGGCGCTGCGCGAGCTGATCGGTCCCGACCGGCTGCTCATCGTCGACGCGGTGCAGTCGTTCGGTGTGGTCGAGGAGGACTGGAGCGCCGCCGATGTCATCGCCTGTCACGGCTACAAGTGGCTGCGCGCGGGTCGTGGAACCGGCTTCGCAGCGTTCTCGACCCGTGCGCGCGAACTGCTGCGGCCGGTGCTCAGTGGCACGACCGGCACTGTCGCCGAGGGCATGTTCGTGGGCGAGATCCCGCCGGTGTCGCCGCAGGCGAAGGCGTTCACGACGAGCGTGCCCGATCACCTCGCCGCTGTGCGGCTCGCGAGCGCGCTCGACGAGCTGAGCGAGGTCGGCGTTCCCGCGATCGCGCGGGGTGTTGCCGAGAACGCCGGCCGAATGCTCGAGCTGGCGGAGCGGCACGGCATCCCGAGCCCCACCCCGCGCGAGGCGAGCCGGCGCGCCGGCATCGTCTCGCTCACCCCCGGCGACCCCGAGGCCGTCGGCGCAGCGCTGGCGGATGCCGGAATCGCGGCCACCGTGCGGGCCGGAGCGGTGCGGGTCTCCGCGCACGCGGGTACGAGCGCAGAGACGCTCGGGATGCTGGATGCGGCGCTGAGCCGTTCGTAACAAGACGTTAATCCGGGCTTAAGCGACACGCCCGCGCGTGTTGCGCCGCACTTGCGCTGCACGGTCGTACCTTCAAGGCATCGGGCACCGCGTCCGATCGAGTCGACCCAGCAGGCAGCGACTCGTGGCCCCTGGTCGACTCGCAGCAGAGCCGGGATCATCCCGGGTGGGAGTGGATCGTGACCACCAGTACCGCGCAGCAGTCGTCCACCCGTCAGACCGCCCGTCGGCGGCCGAAGGCGAGCGAGGAGACCGCGCTTCGCACCTACGTCCTCGACACGTCCGTGCTTCTCAGCGACCCGCAGGCGCTGTTCCGCTTCGCGGAGCATTCGATCGTGCTGCCGGTCGTCGTGATCTCGGAGCTCGAGGCCAAGCGGCACGACCCCGAACTGGGGTACTTCGCCCGCCGCGCGCTGCGTCACCTCGACGAGCTGCGCATCGAGCACGGCCGGCTCGACTTCCCCGTCGAGGTCGGTGACGGCGGAACGCTGCGCGTCGAGCTCGGCAACGCCGACACGTCGATCCTCCCCGCCGGCATCCGGCTCAGCGACAACGACACCCGCATCCTCGCCACCGCGGCGCACCTCGCGCAGGACGGGCAGGACGTCACGATCGTCTCGAAGGACCTGCCGATGCGCGTGAAGGCGGCATCGCTGGGACTCACCGCCGAGGAGTACCTGGCGGAGCAGGCCGTGGACTCGGGCTGGACGGGCATCACGACGCTCGACCTCTCCGGCGACGAGATGAGCGACCTGTACGAGAGCGAGATCGGCCTCAGCGAGGACGTGCGCGGCGTGCCGGTGAACACCGGCCTGATCATCCACTCCGAGCGCGGATCGGCTCTCGGACGCGTGACCGGCGACGGCGAGTACCGCCTCGTGCGCGGCGACCGGGAGGTGTTCGGCCTGCACGGCCGCTCGGCCGAGCAGCGCATCGCGATCGACCTGCTGCTCGACCCCGAGGTCGGCATCGTCTCGCTCGGCGGACGCGCAGGAACCGGCAAGTCGGCCCTCGCGCTCTGCGCGGGCCTCGAGTCGGTGCTCGAGAGGCAGCAGCAGAAGAAGATCATCGTGTTCCGGCCGCTGTTCGCCGTCGGCGGGCAGGAGCTCGGCTACCTGCCCGGCGACCAGGGCGAGAAGATGAACCCGTGGGGCCAGGCGGTGTACGACACGCTCGGCTCGGTGGTGTCGGGCAACGTCCTCGACGAGGTCGTCGAGCGGGGGATGCTCGAGGTGCTTCCGCTGACGCACATCCGCGGCCGCTCGCTGCACGACGCGTTCGTGATCGTCGACGAGGCCCAGTCGCTGGAGCGCAACGTGCTGCTGACGGTGCTCAGCCGGATGGGGCAGAACTCGCGGGTGATCCTCACGCACGACGTCGGCCAGCGCGACAACCTGCGGGTGGGCCGGCACGACGGCATCGCTTCGGTGATCGAGACGCTCAAGGGGCACGACCTCTTCGGGCACGTGACGCTGACCCGCTCGGAGCGCTCGGCCATCGCCGCGCTGGTGACCGAACTGCTGGAGGGCGGGGAGCTCAGCTGACGCCGGTGTGATTCACCTCGGGGGCCGACACGCCAGATGTCGGACGGATTCGCGGAAAGCGTCCGACAACTGGCGTGTTGGCCCCCGATCCGGTTCACGCGTGGTCGTGAAGACGAACGATCGCGGCCAGGATCGCGGCCTGCACGGTCGGCCAATCGTGTATCACCTGCGCGTAGTCGAAGCGGAGAGTTTCGTAGCCGAGGGCGGATGCTGCGGCATCACGCATCAGGTCGCGATGGCGGTGCTCTGTGGAGGCGTGGTTGCCCTTGCCGTCCACCTCGAGGATGAGCCTCTCGCCGATCACGAAGTCGCCTCGGCCCACGCCGCTGATCGCGATCTGCGTGTCGAGAACCAGCCCGATGATGTGCAGTCGCAGGCGAAGGATCGATTCGAGCCCACTGTCGGCATCGTGCCGGGCGAAGTCGACCAGCCACCGGGCGTAGGCGGGAAGGGCCGCGCGAATGCGGAGCAGCGCCGCGTGGGAGAGTCGGCGCTGACGCAGAGCGGACTCCAGCGAGGCGAAGAACGACTCGTCGCCCTCGCAACGGTGCAGATGGATCAGAGCCGTCTCGATGGAGACCAGCCCGAGCGGCCCACTGCCCCGGAAGTAGTGGCTCGTGCACCGGCATCCGTGGTGCTCGTACACCCGACCGCGGCGCCCGACCCAGACGTGCGGGCGCAGATCGTCGGTCAGAACCCAGATCCCGTGATTGCGCAGTGCTGAACTGCACGTGAGAGCGCCGCCGTGCGCGGCCGCATGACGCACCACCGGGTCGAGGTCTGCGAGAGCGAACAGCCCGGGGCGAACCCGCTCCACTCGGCCCGCGCGCACGGCCTTGGTCAGCTGCGGCCGGCTGATCCCGTGCTGCTGGAGCACCGTGCCGTGGGCGAGCCCGCCGAGACTGTCGATAATGACCTTCGGATCGAACATGCCCGCCAGCATCCGGCATCCGCCGTCCCGCGCACCCATCGGATCCCGCGTTCGGTGGAGAACGCGGGAGAGAACCGTGCCTGTGGAGGAAACCAGAACGGGGGGCCGACACGCCAGATGTCGGACGGATTCGCAGAAAGCGTCCGACAGGTGGCGTGTCGGCCCCCGAAGTGGTCGACCGAACCCGGGCAGCAGCCCGAGCCGGGTCAGCCGGCGTGGGTCATGCTCAGCAGGTCGAGCTTCTCGTCGAGCACCTCTTCTGTGATCTCGCCGCGCTCGACGTAGCCGAGGTCGATCACGGCGTCGCGCACGGTGATGCCCTTGGCGACGGCGTGCTTCGCGATCTTCGCGGCGGCCTCGTAGCCGATGACCTTGTTCAGTGGGGTCACGATCGACGGGCTCATGCCGGCGAAGGCGGCGGCGCGCTCGACGTTGGCCTCCAGGCCGTCGATGGTCTTGTCGGCCAGCACGCGCACGGCGTTCGAGAGCAGGCGGATCGACTCGAGCAGCGCGGTGCCCATCACGGGGATGGCCACGTTGAGCTCGAACGAGCCGGATGCTCCGGCCCAGGCGACCGTCGCGTCGTTGCCGATGACGCGGGCGCAGACCATGAGCACGGCCTCGGGAACCACCGGGTTCACCTTGCCGGGCATGATCGACGAACCCGGCTGCAGGTCGGGGATGTGCAGCTCGCCGAGACCGGTGTTCGGGCCCGAGCCCATCCAGCGCAGGTCGTTGTTGATCTTCGTCAGCGACACGGCGATGGTGCGCAGCGCGCCCGACGCCTCGACGAGCCCGTCGCGGTTGGCCTGCGCCTCGAAGTGGTCCTTGGCCTCGGTGATCGGCAGCTCGGTCTCGGCCGCGAGCAGCGCGATGACCTTCTGCGGGAAGCCGAGCGGGGTGTTGATGCCGGTGCCGACGGCAGTGCCGCCCAGCGGCACCTCGGCGACGCGGGGGAGCGCCGACTGCACGCGCTCGATGCCCAGGCGGATCTGACGGGCGTAGCCGCCGAACTCCTGGCCGAGGGTGACAGGGGTGGCGTCCATCAGGTGGGTGCGGCCCGACTTGACGGCGCCCTTCCACAGCTCGGCCTTCGCCTCGAGCGCCACCGCGAGGTGGTCGAGCGACGGGATCAGGGTGTCGATCAGCGCCTGGGTGACAGCGATGTGCACCGAGGTCGGGAACACGTCGTTCGACGACTGCGAGGCGTTCACGTGGTCGTTCGGGTGCACGGCCGAGCCGAGGATGCCGGTGGCGAGGTTCGCGAGCACCTCGTTCATGTTCATGTTCGACGAGGTGCCCGAACCGGTCTGGTAGGTGTCGACCGGGAACTCGCCGTCGTGCTTGCCGGAGGCGACCTCGTCGGCAGCCTGGGCGATCGCATCGGCGATCGCGCCGTCGAGCGTGCCGAGCTCCTTGTTGGCCAGGGCGGCTGCCTTCTTGATGCGCGCGAGTGCGGCGATCTGCGTCGACTCGAGGCCCTTGCCCGAGATCGGGAAGTTCTCCACGGCGCGCTGCGTCTGCGCGCTGTAAAGCGCGTTGACGGGCACGCGCACCTCGCCCATGGTGTCGTGCTCGATGCGGTACTCGATGTCGGTCATGCCGATCCCTCCTGAGTTGCGGGGTCGTCCGCGACCCCTGTGTCGATGCCCACGGTGATGACGGGCACGGCCGTGCCCTGGGCGAGACGGTAGTTGGCACCGACGATGCCGAGACGGCCCTCGTCGACGGCGGCGCTGATCAGCTCCGAGGACTGCAGCAGATCGGCGACGGTGTTGCGCAGGTGCTCCGCTCCGACGAGCTGCGAGTCGATGTCGGCCGTCGAGGTGGCGCCGCTCTCGGCGAACACCTTGCGTGCGGCGGGCACGATCGGGGCGACCAGCTTCCAGATGCCGGCGGGCAGGGGAGCGGCGTCGATCGCGCTGCCGTCGATGGCCGCGCGCACGGCACCGCAGGAGTCGTGCGCCAGCACGACGATCAGCGGCACCCGCAGGATCTCGACGGCGTACTCGAGGCTCGCGACGATCGACTCGCCGATCACTTGGCCGGCGTTGCGCACGACGAACAGGTCGCCGAGGCCCGCGTCGAAGATGATCTCGGCTGCGAGACGGGAGTCCGAGCATCCGAAGAGCGTCGCGATCGGGGCCTGGCCGTCGGCCAGTTCGTGCCGCTTCTCGACGTCCTGATGCGGGTGCGCCGGTGTTCCCGCGACGAAGCGCCGGTTCCCCTCGCGCATCTCCTGCCAAGCCTGTACGGGGGTGAGCGTGACGGTCATCCGGCCTCCTTCAGTTCTTCGATCTGTGCGGTCAGTGAGGCGGCCAGGTCTGCGGTCGACTCCGGGCTGCGCGAGCCGTACAGCAGCACGTAGTCGGAACCGGCCTGGATGCCGAGGGCGTACGACACGTTCGCGGTGCCGCGCTCGCCGAGGTCGTACTCGTCCCATTCGAGGCCGTCCACGGTCTCGGTGCCGTTCGGCGCCATGCCGCCGATCACCGACGGCGCCCATGTGACGTCGGCGTCGAAGGCCTGCGCGACGCGGATGAACCCGCGCTCGCGCTCGGCGGCGGGGGCGAGGGTCACGTTCCAGACGGCGGGGGCGCTGTTCTCGAGGCCGGCGGCGTTCACACGCCAGAAGTCATCGAGGTCGGGAACGATCACCGGTCGATCGGTGGCCGACTCGACGTCGGCGGCGATCTTCTCGACGTCGATCGCCGGCCGCGGGGTCGGCTCTCCGCGCGGCACGGCGAAGACGATCACCGCGACGACGGCGACAGTGATGATGAGCGCGGCGATGAGATGGCGGAAGGTCTGGCTCGAGCGGTAGACGCGGCTCGACTCGGCCTTGCGATCCGCGGTCTCCTGCGGAGTCTCGGGACGGCCGAGTTCGGCGACGATGCGGGGTGCCTTGCTCATTCGGCGCCTTCAGCGGATGCTGCGCCGCGGGCGGCGTCCAGCCGGCGCTTCGCGCCGAGCAGCCACTCCTCGCAGCGGGCGGCGAGGGCCTCGCCGCGCTCCCACAGTGCGAGGGAGTGCTCGAGGGTCGGAGCGCCCTGTTCGAGTTCGGCGACGACGCGAACGAGTTCGTCGCGTGCGGCCTCGAACGACAGCGACTCGACGGGGACGTCGTTCGGTGCGGTCACGGCATCCATCCTACCGGCGTGCGGCGCGTCGCCCGCCCGGGCGTCGAGCGCGCGGCCTCAGTCGCCCTCGGGGACCTCGCCCTCGGAACGGGCGCGCAGCGAGCCGCGGTCGACGGTCACCGTCAGGCCTGCGCCGACCGGAGCATCCGCCGCGTCCCGCAGGATGCGGCCGTCGTCGAGGTGCGCGATCGCGTACCCGCGGGCGAGCGTCGCCGCTGGGGAGAGCGCCCGCAGCGAAGCGCGCAGCTCCGCGGTCGCGCGGTGGGCGGTGTCGAGGCGGCGGTTCACGGTGTCGCGTCCGCGGGATGCCAGCAGGAACACCTCCTGGGCGCGGTCGTCGATGATCGGGTCGGGCGAGCGCAGCACCGGGCGCGAGCGCAGCTGCTCGAGCTGGGCGATGTCGTGCGAGATGCGCTGCGTGAGGCGTCCGGTGGCGCGGGAGCGCAGCTGTGCGATCAGGGCGCGCTGCTCGCCGACATCCGGCACCACGCGCTTCGCGGCATCCGTCGGGGTGGAGGCGCGCAGATCGGCCACGTCGTCGAGGAGGGGATGGTCGTTCTCGTGCCCGATCGCGCTGACGACCGGCGTCGTGCAGGCCGCCACGGCCCGAACGAGCTTCTCGTCGCTGAAGCCGAGCAGGGTCTGCGGATCGCCGCCGCCGCGCGCGATGATGATGACGTCGACCTCGGGGTCGGCATCGAGCCGATTGAGAGCGGCGAGGGTCTCGGGCACGCACCGGTCGCCCTGCACGGCCGCGTACTCGGTGCGGAAGCGCACCTGCGGCCAGCGCAGCTCCGCGTTGCGGTGCACGTCCTTCTCGGCATCCGACTTCTCGCCGGTGATCAGTCCGATGCAGTGCGGCAGGAACGGCAGCGGCTTCTTGCGGCTCTCTTCGAAGAGGCCCTCCTGCCGCAGCTGGGCGCGCAGCTTCTCGAGCTTCTCGAGCTGATCGCCGAGACCGACATGCTTCATCGCCGAGACGATGAAGCTGAAGTCGCCGCCCTTGACGAAGTAGTCGGCCTTGACCGCGGCGACGACGTGGTCGCCCACGTCGAGATCGTTCGGGATGCGGGGGCGCACGCTCGACCACACCCGGATCGAGATCTGCGCGTCGGAGCGGGTGTCCTTCAGCCGGGCGAACACGTTGCCGGCCCGCACGTTCCACGAGGTGATCTCACCCTCGACCCACACCGTGTTCCAGCGGGCGATGAAGTCGCGGATGGTGCCGTTCAGACGGGCGACCGAAGTGGGAGCATCCGGTCGGGAGTCGCGCGGCGCGACGGAGTCCGCGGGCGGCGGCTCACCCGGAACAGCGGATGCTTCGAACACGGTCATGCCCTCCATTGTCGCGGGCACCGGGGACGAAGTGCGCAACCGGGCGCTCCCGGCCCGTCGACAGGCGCCCCTCGGTAGACTCGAAGGGTGACCTCCTCCGCTGTCTCCCTCCCCGTTCCGCAGGTTCCCGGGCGCCGACGCGCCCCCGAGCGCGCTCGGCTGGAGAACCACCCGGTCGAGGGTGCGAAGAAGGTGCTGCTCGCAGCGCCGCGCGGCTACTGCGCCGGTGTCGACCGTGCCGTCGTCGCCGTCGAGAAGGCGCTCGAGCGCTACGGTGCTCCCGTCTACGTGCGCAAGCAGATCGTGCACAACATCCACGTCGTCACCGAGCTCGAGAGCAAGGGAGCGATCTTCGTCGAGGAGGTCGACGAGGTCCCCGAGGGCGCGCACATCGTCTTCAGCGCGCACGGTGTCTCGCCGGCCGTGGTGAACGCGGCATCCGATCGGGGTCTGCACGCGATCGACGCCACCTGTCCGCTGGTCACTAAGGTGCACCGCGAGGCCGTGCGCTTCGCGCGCGACGACTACGAGATCCTGCTCATCGGCCACGACGGCCACGAGGAGGTCGAGGGCACCGCCGGTCACGCGCCCGAGCGCGTCACGATCGTGAACTCGCCCGACGAGGCCGATACCGTCGAAGTGAAGGACCCGTCGAAGGTCGTCTGGCTGTCGCAGACCACCCTGTCTGTCGACGAGACCATGGAGACCGTCAACCGGCTGCGCACGCGCTTCCCCGAGCTGCACAACCCGCCGTCCGACGACATCTGCTACGCGACGCAGAACCGTCAGGTCGCGATCAAGAAGGTCGCGAAGGATGCCGACCTCGTGATCGTGGTCGGCTCGGCGAACTCCTCGAACTCGGTGCGCCTGGTCGAGGTCGCGCTGGAGTACGGCGCGAAGGCCGCTTACCGCGTCGACTACGCCGATGAGGTCAAGCAGGAGTGGCTCGACGGTGTGAACACCGTCGGCGTCACCAGCGGCGCCTCGGTGCCCGAGGTGCTCGTGCAGGAGGTGCTCGAGGCGCTCTCCGAGGCCGGCTACGCCGACGTCGACGAGGTGCGCACGGCCGAGGAGGACCTCATGTTCTCACTGCCGAAGGAGCTGCGTCAGAACGCCGCCGGCCAGCGCGACGGACGTGGCCTCGGCGGTCGTACCTCGCGCTGACACACACGCCAGATCCCCCTGGTGGAGCGCCGCGGGCAGACCTAGCATGGCCGTGAGGCATCCCGACAGCACGGATGCCGGCGACGCGGTGGCCGCACCACCCCCTCGGGCGGTCCTCGCGCCGGACGTAAGACATCCCCAGGTCTGCGTCGGTGGCCCCGGTCGGCATCGTCGACCGGGGCCATCTGATGCGCGGCATCGGATGCTGTGAGTCTCACATCGTCGCGCTGGCTAGCATGGCGGGATGAGCGATGACCGGCCCCAGTACGGCGAGTACGCCACCCCCGAGCAGCAGCGTGCGGCTGCCGGGCTGCCTCCGGTGGAGCCGGAGACGCAGACCCCGGCCGTGCCCTCCGCACCGGCCGGCGCTGCGGCATCCGCCCCGGCGGCGTCCGCATCCGCGCCGTCGCAGGCGAAGCCCGCGTCGCGCATGGACCGCATCATCACCGCCGCCCTGCTCGGTGTCGGCCTCGTGAACGTGCTCGGGTCGATCCCCGGGTTCCTCGACCTGTCGTCGACCATGGACCGCACCCTGCAGGTGATGGGGCTGGACGGCGAGTTCACGAACTTCGCTGCGGCGCGGGTGTGGGGACCCACCGCTGCCGTCGTCATGCTCGCCGGGTACGTGGTCACAGCCTGGCTCGGGTTCCGCCGCGTGCGCCGTGGCCGGATCGCCTGGTGGGTGCCGCTGCTCGGTTTCGTGATCACGATGGCGATCGTCTCGGTGTGCATCTCGGTGCCGATGCTCGGGGATCCCGCGTTCACTCAGGGATTGCCCTCAGCACCCGCCGGGTAGCCTCGAAGGGTGACCGCAGAGCAGATCGCCTTCCACGTTCAATACGCCGCCGTCGACGCCCATCCCGAGACGGATGCCGCGGCCGCGGCCGAGCGGATCCTGCGCGCGCAGCGCGTGCTCGCCGCGGTGCGCCACGACATCGCCGACGAGGCGATCGTGCTCGTCCCGGTGACGGAGAGCGGCGCCGTCGTCGCGCTGGACGACGCCGGTGCGCTGCAGTTCGAGCTGACCGCGGGGCGGCTGCGCGAGCTGTTCGCCGCTGAGGGGCTGACGCTGCACCTGGAGCATCCGGATGATCAGCTCGACGAGCTGGATGCCGCGCTCGACGAGGAGTTCGGTGACGCCTTCGAGGAGCTCGATGACGACGCGGTGTTCGACGACCGCGTGCTGACCGACGACCTCGCCGGGTTCGGGATGCCGGGCGACGGCGACGACCTGCCCGAGGAGGAGTTCGCCGTCGAGCCGGTGCGCGTGGCGGAGTTCTCGCGCCGAGGCCCGTGGGCGGCGCGCATCACCGCGCAGATCCTGAAGACCGAGGTCGACTACGTCGAGCACGGCAGCTGGTCGCTCTACCGCTACGAGACCGCCCGACCGCACATGCTCATCAGCGGCGGCCGCGCTGACGGCGCTGTGATCGAGCTGAACCTGCCGCACATCGGCGAGGCGTGGGTCGAGGTCACGGCGGCCGCCGGTGGCGCGCCGGCGCTGTTCTGGCCGAACGCCGAGCGGCTCACCCGCCCGGTGCTCGAGCTCGACGCGATCGCGAACGAGGCGAGTGCGGAGCTGTATCGCCGGATGCTGGCGGAGCTCGACGGCACTCGCGACGAACTGCGGGCGCTGGCCTCCGGAACCCGCGTGGACGTGGATGCCGCGCATCGGGCCTGCTTGCCCGAGGCGGTCGGCGGCCTCGAGGGGGAGGACGCGCGCGTGCGCGCCTTCGTCGCGGCGTTCGGTGTGCCCGAGGAGCTCATCGAGCAGGCGCTGACGGATGCGGCATCCGATGTTGACGCCCGCCGCTTCGCGCCGCGCGGCTGGTGGCCGCTGGCCGGCGAGATCGCTCTCGGGGGAATCGGGGAGACCACTCCGCTCACCCGCCGCGACCGCCCGCTGCCGCGCCTTGAGCGCGCACTGCGTCAGCGCCCGATGCTCGACGCTGCGCTGAGCACTGCCGAGCTGGCTGCGGGACTCGCGATGGCCCGCGGCCGCTCGCGGTTCGGACGCGTCGTCGGTGTGCTCATCGCGATCGACGCCGTGGCCGACCTCGTGCTCTGGGTCGTGCGCCGCCGCCGGCGCTGAGTGCCGACTGGGTCCCTGAGCCCGTCGAAGGGCTCGACAACGCAGAAGCGCCGCCGGACAGGATCCGGCGGCGCTTCTGCGTCTTAGGTGCAGGGTGTCAGCTCTTGGACTGGCCGTACGAGCCGAGCTGACGGGTCGACTCGACGACGCGGGCCGCCATCGCCGACTCGGCGACCTTGCCCCAGGCGCGCGGGTCGTACTGCTTCTTGTTGCCGACCTCGCCGTCGACCTTGAGCACACCGTCGTAGTTCTTGAACATGTAGTCGGCGATCGCACGCGTGTAGGCGTACTGCGTGTCGGTGTCGATGTTCATCTTGATGACGCCGTTCGCGACCGCGAGCGCGATCTCCTCGTCGGTCGAACCCGATCCGCCGTGGAAGACGAGGTCGAGCGGCTTCGGTCCGGTGCCGTACTTCGCGGCGACCTCGGCCTGGATCTCGCCGAGCAGCTCGGGGCGCAGCTTCACGCCACCCGGCTTGTAGACGCCGTGCACGTTGCCGAAGGTGAGGGCGGCGATGTAGCGGCCCTGCTCGCCGAGGCCCAGCGCCTGCACGGCCTGGTCGACGTCGGCGAAGGTCGTGTAGAGCGCGTCGTTCGAGCCCTCGTGCGCGACGCCGTCCTCCTCGCCGCCCACGACGCCGATCTCGACCTCGAGGATCGCGTTGATGTTCTTCATGCGGGGCAGCAGCGACTGGGCGATCTCGATGTTCTCGGCGAGCGGCACGGCCGAGCCGTCCCACATGTGCGACTGGAAGATCGGGTTGCGGCCGGCCTTGACCTCTTCCTCGCTCGCGGCGATGAGGGGCTCGACGAAGCCGGCGAGGGCGTCCTTCGGGCAGTGGTCGGTGTGCAGCGCGACGGTCACGGGGTAGTTCTTGGCGACCTCGGTGGCGTACTTCGCGAAAGCGAGGGCGCCGGTGGCGCGGGCCTTGACGGTGTGACCGGCGAAGTAGTCGGCGCCGCCGGTGGTGACCTGGATGATGCCGTCGGAGCCGGCCTCGGTTAGGCCCTGCAGGACGGAGTTGATGGTCTGCGAGCTCGAGACGTTGAATGCGGGGTACGCGAAGCCGCCGGCCTTCGCGCGGTCGAGCATTTCGGCGTACTGATCCGGGGTGGCGACGGGCATTGCTTCTCCTGCGTTCGAGGTGCGGGGGTCAGTGCCAACTTTAGCCGTGGGCGCCGCTCGTCGAGGGCTCTGAGACGAGGCGCGGCCCGATGCGCTACGCAACTGTTAAGAACAGCGAATCCTTCACGTCATCTTCACCGAAAGTCGCCCATTCTGTCTGCCTTCGCTGGATAGGCTGACGGCATGGTGAGCCTTACTGCCGACCTCAGCCCGCTTCGTCCCGACCGCAACCTCGCTCTCGAGCTGGTGCGCGCGACCGAGGCGGCGGCGATCCGCGCGACGCCCTTCGTCGGTCGCGGCGCCAAGGAGGCGGCCGACGGCGCGGCCGTCGACGCCATGCGCGCCTTCCTCGGCACTGTCGACTTCCAGGGTCGAGTGGTGATCGGCGAGGGCGAGAAGGACAATGCCCCGATGCTCTTCAACGGAGAGATCGTCGGCACGGGGCGCGGCCCTGAGTGCGACATCGCGGTCGACCCGATCGACGGCACTTCGCTCACGGCAGAGGGGCGCCAGAACGCGCTCTCGGTGCTCGCAGTCTCGGACCGCGGATCGATGCTCGACGCGTCCAGCGTCTTCTACATGGACAAGCTCGTCACCGGGCCCGCAGGTGTCGGCGTCGTCGACATCCGCAAGCCGATCGGCGAGAACATCCGCGCCCTGGCCAAGGCGCTCGGCAAGCCGGTCGACGAGCTCGTCGTCTCGGTGCTGAACCGTCCTCGTCACGAGAAGCTCATCGCCGAGATCCGCGAAGCCGGAGCCGGCACCCGCCTGATGAGCGATGGCGACGTCGCCGGCGGCATCAACGCGGCGCGCCACGCCGCCCGCACCGACATGTGCGTCGGCATCGGCGGCAGCCCGGAGGGCATCGTCACCGCCTGCGCGATCAAGGCGCTCGGCGGTCACATCCAGGGCATCCTGTGGCCCCGCGACGACGAGGAGCGTCAGCGCGGCATCGACGCCGGGCTCGACATCGACAAGGTCTACGAGGCCGACGACCTCGTCAAGGGCAACAACACGATCTTCGTCGCGACCGGCGTCACCGACGGGCAGCTCGTCGGCGGGGTGCGCCGGGAGGGCGAGTACCTTTACACCGAGAGCGTCGTGCTGCGGGGCGCCTCCGGGACGCTGCGCCGGATCGCCTCGGAGCACCTCGTCTCGAAGTGGCTGTGAGCCTTCTCACGCTCTGCACCGCGCGGGCGACGCGTCCGCGTCGTCGCGCCGATTCTCGGT
>Ga0182737_1000248_pt1 | contig 91590 bp, 127 predicted proteins | sample eDN5th30CBELigOP_FD_128878 | JGI IMG/M metagenome (GOLD analysis project Ga0182737, IMG submission 128878) | Enriched Organic Plus compost microbial communities from Emeryville, California, USA - eDNA 5th pass 30_C BE-Lig OP (version 2) (version 2) ... | reverse complement strand
TAGGTGAGTGTGATGTCCCGCTGGCCGTTGAGGACCCGGGCGATCGTCGCCCGTGAGATGCCGGTGGCCTCGGCCAGCTCGGTGTAGCTGGGCATCCCCGGCGCCGACTGTGCGGCTTTCAGGACGGCGGCGACCCGGCCGGTGAACTCGTCGACCATCAGCCGACCCGCTTCCGGTTGATGAGTCCGGCCCGCGCGCGGCCGAGGTCGGTCATCAGCGGGTCCAGCGACTCCCGCAGCGTCTCCATCACCCCGAGTGCCCGGGCGACACGCAGCACGGACTGGAACGACACGGTCGAATCTCCCCGCTCGATCTTCCTGAGCGTGTCCCTGGTGATGTGTGCGCGGTCGGCGACCTGCGCGGCTGTGAGCCCGAGGATCTTCCGCCATGCGGCGAAGTCCTCCCCCATCTCCTCCGCGGCACGTTCGACAGCTACCGGCACCCGCTTCGGTCGGACCTGCATCACCACTCCCCTATGACGACCATGATCGTCACAACGCGACGTTGTGGCGACTCTACTCGCCATAACGGCAGGTGTCACGAGCCGGGCTACGATCGCGCGCCGGGACGTTCAGGCGCGGGGTCGATAGAGGCGGCCGGCGTCGCGTGCACGGTCGGCGAGCTTGTCGTCGAAGGTGACCAGTGTCGTGTCCAGTGCCTCGGCGAGCCACAGGACGCACGCGTCCGGCATCCTCAGCCCGTGGCGTGCTCGGGTCGCCGCGAGCTGCAGCGGGTCGGTGGCTGTCTCGTTGACGGTGATGCCGGCGTCGGCGAGGTCGGCGAGCACCTCAGTTCCGACTCCGCGCTGTACGGGGCCGACGAGCGTCTCCGCCATCGTCAGCGGGTGCACGACCCAGGGGCCATCGTCTCCGTCGAGGATGTTCACGGCGGTGTCGTGGTGCGCGTCGCGCGGATCCAGGAGGGCGATGAGGACGGAGGCGTCGAGGACGATCACTCGTCCCAGCCTTCCCTGACCTCTTCGAGGTACCCGGGTCCGTAGATGTGGCCGTACTTCTCCCCCAGGGCGCGCAGCTTCTTCCGGCGCTCAGCCGCTTGAGACTCACCTCGATGCTCGACCGCTTCGGCGCCGGCCGCGATGAGCTTGCCCAGCAGCACGGATTCGCGGGTCTCCCCCGGCCATGTCTTCTTCGCGACCTCGAGCGCGTGCTTGACGCTCTTCGTCTGCGTGACCTGGGTGCGGCGCTTCGCGGTGGGCATGACACGAGTGTACCACCGCTCTCGGACAGTGGTACACCCTCCCCGGTCAGCTGAGCTCGCCGGCGTCCAGCAGGTCGGTGACGAGTGCTGCGATCGCGGACCGCTCACTGCGGGTGAGGGTGACGTGCGCGAACAGCCCGTGACCCTTGAGGGTCTCGATGACGGACGCGATGCCGTCGTGCCGGCCGACACGGAGGTTGTCGCGCTGCCCGACATCGTGCGTCAGCACGATGCGGGAGTTCTGACCGATGCGGCTGAGGACGGTCAGCAGCACGTTCCGCTCGAGGGACTGGGCCTCATCGACGATGACGAACGCGTCGTGGAGGGACCGGCCGCGGATGTGGGTGAGCGGGAGCACTTCGAGGAGCCCGCGGGACTCGACCTCCTCCATGACGTTCACGGAGACGAACGAGCCGAGCGCGTCGAAGATCGCCTGCCCCCATGGGTTCATCTTCTCCGCCGCGTCCCCGGGCAGGTAGCCGAGGTCCTGGCCGCCGACGGCGTACAGGGGGCGGAAGACGGTGATCTTCTTGTGGGTCTGCCGTTCGAGGACCGCTTCCAGGCCCGCGGCGAGCGCGAGTGCGGACTTGCCGGTGCCAGCCCTTCCGCCGAGGGAGATGATTCCGACCTCCTCGTCCAGGAGCAGATCGATCGCGAGACGCTGCTCCGCGGACCGGCCACGCAGCCCGAACGCTTCCTGGTCGCCGCGGACGAGGCGGACCTGGTCGCCGGCCCCGGTGACACGGGCGAGCGCGGAACCGCGGTCCGAGGACAGGACCAGGCCGGTGTTGACGGGCTGGTCGGCAGCGTCCTTGATGAGGGCGGTGTGGTTCTCGTACAGGTCGTTGATGACCCCGGCTCCGACGTGCAGGTGCGTGATGCCGGTCCACCCGGAGTCGACGGCCTGCTCAGCGAGGTACTCCTCGGCGTTCACACCGAGTGACGCGGCCTTCACCCGCATCGGCAGGTCCTTGGAGACGACGGTCACATCGGCGCCGGCGCGGGCGAGGTTCGCCGCCACAGCGAGGATCTTCGCGTCGTTGTCCGTCCCACGCAGCCCGGACGGGAGGACGGTGAGGTCGGTGTTGTTCAGCTCGACGCGGAGGGACCCGCCCTCCCCCACCGGGACGGGCGAGTCGAGGCGGCCGTGCTCGATGCGGAGGTCGTCGAGCTTGCGGAGCGCCTGCCGGGCGAAGTACCCGATCTCGAGGTCGTTGCGCTTGCCTTCGAGCTCGGTGATGACGATGACGGGGATGACGACGTCATGCTCAGCGAACCGGAACAGTGCGTTCGGGTCGGCCAGAAGCACAGAGGTGTCCAGGACATACGTGCGGCTCCCCTCCCCCACAGTCTCGATGGTGCCGGTGTTCAGGGAGGGAGTGTGGGTCATCTCGTCGGTCTTCCGTTGAGGGGCAGAGCGCCGGTCGGCGTCGTACCGGTCATGTACGCGGGCCGCCCGCGGTCGACACCGGCCGCAGGGTATGCGAGGCATTCCGTTCCCCGCATACGAAGGAGACCCCTGTGAAGAACAAGACCCTGACCGTGATCGCCGCACTCGCCCTCGCCGTTGGCGTCGCGATCGGCGCCGCATCCCCCGCCTCAGCGGCGACCGGCAACAAGGTGAAGAACACCGGCACCCTGACCGTCCAGGTCAGCACGGCAAACGGGTTCGTGGCGACGCTCTACACGGGTGATTCGCTGTCTCAGGTGATCGGGTTGTACGTCCCGCCGAACAAGTGCGTCCGCTACAAGAAGTCCACCTGGACGAAGAAGTGCGCTACCGCGAACAGCTACTTCGTCGTGCTCCCCACATCCGGAGTCACCGAGGTGCAGCGCCTCTCCTGATCGAGCGCTAGAACTCCACCAGCCAGGTGAGGGCGACCTGCATCGGGTCTTCGACGACCGCCTCGTGGTTGATGACCCCCGCGGTCGCCGGCAGCACGTTCGTGGAGTCGTACGGCTTGCCGTTCTCGTCGGTGCGGGGCCGCACGAACGTGTTGACGCCGGGACGTGCCGTGGGGCGGTACTCGTAGCCCATCGCCGTCTTCGTGAGGAACATGAACGTCGACGGGCAGTTCGCAGTGTCCCCACCCCAGGAGCCGGCGGAGTAGCGGAGGGACTTCGTCGAGTCGCGGCTGAGGTAGATGCCGTCACCCCACATGCGGCCTGCGATGCGGACGTTCGCGCCGCGGCGGGGCGGGACGAACAGACCCTTCTGCAGGATGGACAGCACGTTGGCAGCTCCCGTCCCGTGCCACAGCCGCTGCACGTTCCGGACCCGCTCGTGGGTCTGGGCGACGTCGTCGCCGTGACGGCGGTCCTCGAGCCGGTAGACGTACTTCAGCGTCATCTGGGCGACGTCGGTGTGCATGGCCTTCTTCGTCGCGTGGAAGCGGTCCACGACCGCCTGGAACTCGTCGCTTGTCTCGTCCAGGCGGACGACGCGGTACCGGAAGAAGTCTTCGTCCACGCCACCGACCTCCGCGGCAGCGGCGTGCTGGCGAGCGTTGTCGGCGTATCGGGCGCTCGCTCCCAGTGCGTCCAGCAGCCCGTACTGGGCCTGGGCTGTGGTCATGGACCCCAGCCACGTCTCAGCCCATCCGGCGCCTGCCTGCACGGGGATCGCGTGCGGGACGAGGCGGAGGTACTGCTCGGTGAGCCGAGCCTTCTCGCGCGCGTCGGTTGCGGCGACCATGCGGTCGAGGAGGTCACGCGCCTTCGAGACGGCGTGCTCGGAGATGACGCCGAGGGCGGTGCGGGCCTGACCGGAGGTGTCCACAGAGATGAGGCCACCGGTGGACTGCATGAGGTTGTGCTTGTTCGCGGCGACCAGACGGTCGATGAGGGTGTTCACGACCGGGTCGGTGCTGCCGCCTCCCAGGGACGCGGCGGCGGTCGCGTGCAGCTCGACGTTGGATCGGGAGACGGTCTTCGTGGCTTCGACGACGTCGACCTTCGTGTACCCCTTGCGGGTCTTGTCGTAGATGGTCTTGTCGAACACGGACCGGCCACCGGTCACCGTCTGCTGCTGACCGGTGAGCTCATCGCCTTGCCGGACGCGCCCCCACAGCTTGTGCACGGTCCCGTCGTCGTGGAGTCGCAGACGGTAGAACTTGTTCGAGTTCGCACCCGATTCGACGTAGACGAGCAGGGTCTCTTCCAGGATCTGCGGCATACCTTCTCTATGCGCGGTGGAACCCTGAGATATGCGTCATTCCGGGTGTCCGGCGGCTCTGGAAGACTGGGCTGATGGACCAGATCGAGGCGCTCATCTTCGTGCAGAAGGCAGTCGCGGAGCTGAACGCTGAGCGGCAGCGACAGGGCCTTTCCATGGGGGACCTCGCCGAGGTCACCGGCATGTCCGAGGCCGACGCGCGCGGATACCTCGAGGGCGGGCAGATGATGACCCTCAGCGACCTCGGCCGATTCTGCGCCGCCCTGGGTGTGAGCTCATTCGAGATCCTCGCCCGCGCCGAACAGGCGTACCAGGAGACGTCGTAGCCGGGACGGACCGCGCATAGTCTTGTGAGCGCCCGACCGACGGCGCGACTGACCTCGCCCTCACGGGTGGGGGCTTGCGCCGTCACGAACGCGGCCATCTACCCGTGGGCTCTCGCCGAGCTGGACGCCTCGGCCGCTAGCCGGCCAGCCCGCCGCACCGGGACCCCGCTGTACTGCCCGCCGCGCATGTACATGCTGCCCACCACCACCATTCCCGTGTGAAAGACACCATGACCACCTCCCCGCACGCCCGCACCGCCACAGACCTGAACCACGTGTTCGGGCAGTTCGGTGTGCGCGGCGACATCACCGCCGACGGCGACACCGTCACCGTCCCGGCCCCTGCCGCACAGCGGCTGCTGGCCGCGATCGGGTTCATCCAGGGCGGCGGCCGGGTCCCCTTCATCCGCACCCTGCTGCAGCGGACCCCGGGCCGTGACGTCGAGCTCGTGGGCGACGAGGCCCGCCACCTGCTCCGTGAGCTCACCGATGTCCTCCGAAGCCAGCAGCGCGCCGACAAGATCGACCGCGGCACCCTCCCCGGCGCCCTCAGCGCTGCGGAGGTGTCCCGGCTCGCTCGGAAGCACCCGCACCTGTTCGCCGGTCGCTAACGCGTTCATCTGCGCCCATTAGACCCCGAAACGGGCGTAATGAGTACGTTCCGGCACATTCCGCGAGCGCATAGACGGGGCATGACTGACAGCAGCGTCTCCGAGTTCGACCGCGGGTACCAGCGCGCGCTGGCCGACCTTGCCTGGCTCGGGGACGCGCGCGCCCGCTACCTCCACGTCGACGTCGACACGGTTCACAGCCTCGACCAGCTCAGCGACACCGACCGGACCCTCTACATCGAGACACGCACCGCACGGCACCTCGGCGCCATCCTCACCGGCGACAACGACGGCGCCGGCTGGCTGCCGTCGTGGCTGTGGGACGACTGGGCCGAGCGTCGCCGCGCCTAGTCGGAGACGGAACGTACGCTGGATGCATGCTCGTCGGCACCATCCGCCCCATCCAGACGCAGGTCTTCGACGTCGAGGGGAACTCCCTCGATGACATCGCGGTGCAGGTCGCCGCGAAGACACCGGTCGGGTGGGAGTGCCTGTCGATGCCCGTCAAGATGGTGAAGGGTTCCACCGCTCTGACGGCGACGGCGACGATCGCCCGCCGGGACGAGGTCCACGCGATCGAGGCGGACGACATGCCGACGCTGCGCGCACGCGTGCCCGACGGGTACCAGCTTCTGCACGTCCGCCGCGCATAGGGCACATCGCTCTCACGGCCCACTCACGACACAGGCCCCGCACCACGAAGGTGCGGGGCCTGTTGTCTTCGGTCAGTGCTTCTCGCGCTGCTGACGCCGGTGCTGTTCCTGCTGGTTGCGGTACACCACCCGGCGGTTCTGCAGCCGGTAGTCCTCCGCCATCATGCCGAGGACCCCGGCGACAGCGAGGACGGCCGCGGCGACCGCGAACCCGGGGAACACCGCCGCGGCGACGATGGACCCGAAGAACGCGAACGCGGAGAACATCGGCGGCGGGGACAGGCTGACGGCGCCCTCCTTCACCTTCGCGAAGAACGCCTTCACACCGCCCGGCTTGGTCTCGTTCGTGGCCATCACTTCCCTCCGATCGGCTCGGCGACGGTCGCCGTGACCTGGACCTGCGCGAGGCCGGCACGGATGGCATCGGCCTCCGCGTGCAGCTTCGCGCCCTGCGCCTGCACCAGCCGCGCCTTCGTGGCCGCGTTCACCTGGACACGGTCGATCCACTGGAGGACGACAGCGGACATCAGCAGCGTCATGTGGACGCACACCTGCCAGAACGCGCCCTCCGCGGTGATGGTGCCCATGGCTCCGTTGTTGTGCACGGCGATGCCGTCCTGCATCGTCGTGACCTCGATGAAGGTCTTGAGCAGGTGGATGGACGAGATGCCGATGATGGCCATGGCCAGCTTCACCTTCAGCACGTTCTCGTTCACGTGGCTGAGCCAGTCGGGCTGGTCGCGGTGGCCGGACAGGTCGATCTTCGACACGAACGTCTCGTACCCGCCGATGATGACCATGATGAGCAGGTTCGCGATCATGGCCACGTCGATGAGGGCGAGAACGCCCAGCATGATGACGGACTCGTCCGGGTGGCTGCCTGCCTGGATGACAGCGACGACGTCGTCGTTGATGAGGCTGATGAGGTCGACGACGAACACGACGACGTAGACCAGCTGCGCGACGATCAGGCCGAGGTAGATGGGCGCCTGCAGCCAGCGGCTGGAGAAGATAAGCATGCCGAGCCCCTGGAAGTTGCTCTGCTCCAGCTGGCGGTGCTCCATCGTCTCTTCGATGGGTTGGGACATGGGTGTTCTCTCGGGTCGGGGACACGGGTCACATCGCTCCCCCGTTCGGGTCGGTGAGAGCGGACTGCTCCCCCATGCGCGCCACCGCTGGAAACTCGCGCGAAAAAAGTTTGCGGATTCGCCTTACACGCCTGTGAGGGCCGCCGATAGGTGATTCACGAGCCCACGGAAGGGCTTGTAGCTCACCCGAGCTAGTCAGTCCCACTCACGGAGGAAACAACTATGGGAATGCAGATCGCAACGAACGTGTCGGCGCTCAACGCCAACCGCAACCTCGGCATCAACCAGAACAACGTCAGCAAGTCCCTCGAGAAGCTCTCGAGCGGTCTCCGCATCAACCGCGCCGCGGACGACGCCGCGGGCCTCGCCATCTCGGAGGGCCTGAAGGCGCAGATCTCGGGCACGAACGTCGCCGCCCGCAACGCGCAGGACGGCATCTCGGTCATCCAGACGGCGGAAGGTGCGCTGTCGGAGGTCCACTCGATCCTCGGTCGCGTCCGTGACCTGCTCGTGCAGGGCGGCAACGACTCGAACAACACCGAGTCCCGTGCGGCCATCGCCGGCGAGATCGAGCTGCTCGGCGAGGAGCTCACCCGCGTGGCGGCAGCCACGAACTTCAACGGCATCAAGCTGCTCGACGGCTCGAACGCCACGCTGACCTTCCAGGTCGGCGCCGGCTCGGAGGCCGCGGAGGACCAGATCGAGGTCACCCTCGAGGACTTCTCGGGCCTGGGCGCCACCATCGGTGCGCTCACCGCCGACGACGCGGCCACCGCTCTGACGAGCATCGCCGCTGTCGACGATGAGATCAAGAACGTCTCGACCGCTCGCGCCGCCCTCGGTGCGAACCAGAACCGGTTCGAGTCGACGATCAACTCGCTGAACGTGTCGGCGGAGAACCTGTCGGCTGCGAACAGCCGCATCCGCGACACGGACATGGCGTCCGAGATGGTGAAGTACACCGCCTCGAACATCCTGCTCCAGGCTGGTCAGGCCATGCTCGCGCAGGCCAACCAGAGCACGCAGGGCATCCTGCAGCTCCTCCGCTGACACGGACAGTGAAGGGCCCCGCTTCGGCGGGGCCCTTTTCTGTTCCCCCGATGAGAGGCCCCATGCCCCTGTACCCGACGCACCAGCACGAGTTCGTCCCCGTCGACGAGCACGGTGAACGGTGCCTCGCGCGAACCGTCGCACGCGCGCAGTAGCATCACCGCATGAGCTCCCCCGCGCCGCTCCCGCCGCCCGGCTGGTACACGAACCTGTACGGGCAGGTCCAGTGGTGGGACGGCTACCGGTGGGGGCCGCTCGCCTCCTTCCCTCCCCCGGCTGCGCAGCCGGTGCCTAAGCGGCGGAAGGAGACCTCCACCGCATACCTGCTGGCGTTCCTGGTCGGGGCGTTCGGGGCGCACCGGTTCTACCTGGGCTTGGCACCATCAGCGCTCGCCATGCTGGCCCTGACAGTCGTCGGTTTCCCGCTCCTGTTCGTTCTCCTGCCCGTGGGCGCGATCCTTTTGTTCGCCATGGCTGTGTGGGTCGCGCTCGACTTTTTTAACATGCCGGTGCTGGTGCGGCGGGCGAACGAGCCCCCGGGGACCAGTCTGGTCCCGCGCGGCTGACAGCCGGGGTCAGAGACCCTTGTTCCGGCGGATGCGGACCTGGCTGAGCAGCCAGATGACGGCGATGCCGGCGAGGACAGTGATGGCGGAGATGGTGACCGTCTGCACGGTGCCGGCGTCCGTGGGCTCCGGCGTGGCCTCCGCGCCGGTCTTCCCGGTCTCGGTGGTGCCCGTGGTGTCGGTGTTCTCCGGTTCGGCGGTGCTGTCGTCGGTCGGCTGCTGGTCGTCCTCTGCGCCCCACGCGCCGGAGCGGCCGTACGTGAACGTGAACACGTTCTCCCCGCCCTCGAGCGTGACGGTGCGCGCCTTCGGGGTCTCGTACCCGTCTACGGCGGGCGCCACCAGTTCGATCTTCTGTCCGGCACGGAAGTACCGGTCCAGGTTCCCGGTCGGGTTCAGGGAGATCTGGTAGCCGGTGAGACCGTCGCCGACGTTGCTGACGGTCGCGTCCCGCAGCTCGGTCTCCGTCTCCCCGTCGAGGTAGAGGACCGTGTACGTGACGGGGTTCACGATGAACCCGTACACGGGCAGCTCATCCTTGCCTGCCTTCTCTGTGTGCACGAACCCGGGGTCATGCTTGGCGGCGAAGTCCTTGTCGGCCGCGTGCAGGCGGACGAGAGCGGCGTGCTCGTGGAAGAACTTCGCGAGCGCCGCGGCGTCGGTGGTGTCGGGCACGCCCGCGGTCACGTTGTACGCGAACGCGGTGGTGTCCAGGGCGGGGTTGCCGGCGACGGTGACGTCGGTGACGGGGTTGTGGGCGAACGCGTCCGCCTTGACGGCTTTCACGCCGTCCTCGATGGTGACCTTCCCGATCGCACCGTGCGCGAACGCCTTCTCGCCGACGCTGGTGACCGAACCGGGGATGATGATGTCGGTGAGCTGGTTGCCGGTGAACGCGCCGTCACCGATCGCCTTCACGACCGGTCCGAACGTGACGGTGCTCAGGCCCTTGTTCCCGAACGTCGCGGCGGTGTACCCGGTGAGGGTCCAGCGGGCGTCGCCGGTGTACTCGGCGGTGCCGAAGCGGACGGTGGTCAGGGTCGGGTTCTGCTGCAGGATGCCATCCCCGAACGTCTCGATGGAGTCGGGGAAGGTGACCTCGGTGAGCTTGTTCACCCCGAAGGCGGCGTTGCCGAGGGTGGTGAGGCTGGTGGGGAGGGTGACACTGGTCAGGCCCGCCTCCCAGAACGCCTGCGCGTCAATGGTGCGGACGGAGGCGGGGAGCGTGAGAGCGCCGATCTGGGTGCTGCGGAACGCGGACACGCCGATGCGGGTGAGGCCCTCGTCGATGGTGACCTTCCCGGTCAGCGGGGCGCCGAAGAACGCGAGGGTGTCGACCGCTTCCACGTTCGAGCCGAGGTACAGGTCGGTGACCCCGGACCCGGTGAGCATCGCCGTCTGGAACGCGGAGGCGGGGATGGTGAGGGCGGGCTTGCCCTTGTACTCCGGGTCCCCGACGGTCAGCTTCGTGACCGGGTTCGAGTGGAACGCGGACGAGTCCATGGACGTGACCGTAGCGGGGATGTGGACGGAGGTGAGGTTCGCGCCCTCGAACACGGACGCCGGCAGGTGGGTGAGCCCCTTCCCGATGGTGACGGAGGTCAGCGGGTTGAACGCGAACGCGCCCTCCCCCACCTCGGTGACCGAGTCGGGGATGACGAGCTGGGTGAGCTGGTTGCCGCGGAACGCGGACGCGCCGATCGAGGTGACCGAGTCCGGGATGCTGACCGATGCGAGCCCGAGCCACCCGAACGCGGTCTGACCGACCTCAACGACGGTGTCCGGGATCTCCACCGAGGTGATGACCCCGCCGGTGAACGCGGCGTCCCCGATGCGGGACACGGGGATGGAGTCGATCCGGTCGGGGATGACCACGTCCGTCGGGCACGGCTCCGTGTTGTCGGGACCTGCGAACGGCAGGTACGCGTCGATGGTGCCGGTGGAGCTGTCGAACCCGAAGCAGCCGACCGGGGTGTCCTCGGGTGCGGCGGCGGCCGGCGCGGCGATCGCGATGCTGATGCCGAGCGCGGCGGGGGCGAGCACTGCTGCCAGGGCGCCAACGGTGAGACGACGCTTCGACGTGCTGCTGACCATGAGAGGGGACTCCTTCGATACGGGTGACCGTGCGTGGGCTCGGCCACGGCACGTGGTCGCCTATGCGCGGGCGGTGTCTGAGGTGCCCGGTAGGTTCCCTGCCTGTCGGTCATGCATCGGAGAGGGAGAGATGGCTGAGCTGAGCCCCGCGCTTCTCACAGACCTCGAGTTCGCTGTCGGACGGTGGGGGCTGACCGTCGACCGGGTGCCCCGTGACCATGAGGGCAAGACCATTCAGGACCGGCTGCGGATGCTTGTCGACGACGGTGAAGCGTGGTGCGGGTGCACGTTCGACCGGCATGACCTGCGGGCCGAGCACGCGAACGTGTGGGAGCTGTTCCCGGAGAACCCGGCGACCGCCCGTGAGCAGTCGGAGCTGATGGAGGAGGTCGGTGAGCTCCTGGACCGGGAGTCCGGGTTCCGGCAGGGTCCTGCCCCGAGCCTGGTCCCGTTCTCCGTCCTCCCCCGCGCGGAGCATGTGGCCTCGCTGGAACGGCTGCTGGCGTACATCGACGGGGTGGCGGAGCTTCCCGAGCTCGATGAGGGCGCGTGGACGGACCTGGGCCTGTTCCAGCAGGCGGCTGATATCGTCCCCGCGCTCCGGGACTCGCAGGAGGCGGTCCGGGTGCGGGCTGCGCTCGTCCGTGAGCTGGCGGAGGGGCTGCCGGAGATGACGGCGGTCATCGTCCGCCGGGCCCTGGACTCGGACGCGGACGGGCTCCGCAACGCGGACATCACCCTTGCGGCGTACCAGGTGAAGGCGCAGAACCTGCGGGACACGGTGGAGCTCGCGCTGGGGCAGCTGCGGCCGCACTACGCGCTCGCGGAACGGATCCGGCAGGTGCGGGACGACCTGAATCGCATCGACGACGTGCTGCACTGGCCGGGCCAGTGGCGGAACGCGCCGACGCGGTTCAGGGAGACGGTGCCCGCGTAGACCTGTCGGTCGCTGGGGCTCCTTCCGCCCCGTCCTGGGCTACGCGGCGAGCGCGAACTGGTGCGGGGCGTCCCAGCCGGGCAGCATCTCGTCCAGGTACGCGTGGCGACCCTTCGACCAGGCGGTGGTGCCGCGGCCCTTCGCTGCCTGACGCTGATTGACGAGGAACCGGCCGAGGGTGCGTTCCAGGTCGGTCGCGCCCATCGCGCGGGGCAGGTGCCCGTTCTTGCGGACGAACCGGATGATCTGGCGGACCCGCTTCTCGAACGTGGTGGTCCGGGAGCGGCGGACGACCGGGCGACGGTTGTCGGTCCGCCAGGTGGGGACGAGCTTGTCCAGGTACTCGGCCCGGTCGATCGCACCCTGCGTGGTCCGGTGGGGCTGGGCGACGTAGCCGCGCTGGTTGCGCAGGAACATTCCGAGCTTCCTCTCGTGCGTGTCGGCAGGAAGGCACTGGTTCGGCAGACGTCCGTGCTCGGTGACGAACTGGCGCAGCTGCTCGGCGGTCTCGAGGAACTCGACGGTGAACAGGGGCATGAGGTGGTCCTCTCGTAGGCGAGCGTTCTTGGACTCCTCATGCGCGGCCTGCGCGCAGGCAGGGGACACCGGTCTGCTCGGCGGCAGGGTGGGGCTGGCAGGGCTCTTTCGCCCGCGCATAGGGTGGGTGCATTCGGCCGCCGCCTGCGCTATCCCCTCCCCCGGCTCAGGCGGCGGTCTTCGTCTGCGCCGGGGGTGTGAGGGCGCCCCACGCGAGGACCGCCCCTGCGGCCATCAGCGCCACCCCGCCGAGGATCCCGTTGCCCGGGTAGAAGTCGGCGGTGTCCCACCCCATCCAGAACAGGCCCGGGTCGAGGATCGGGTTGCCTGCCAGCACGATGGCCAAGGCGATGCCCGCCCACTTCCGTCCCCGCTCAGGACGCAGTGCGGCAGCGGCGACGAGCACGGCGAGCGCGCCGGCGGTGAGGGGCACCCATTGGCCGGGCCTGTTCGACATCGCCTCCCAGCAGGCGACGCTCTGGCTGCCCGGACCCCAGCACATCTGCCAGGCGATGAACGACCCGGTCACACAGAACACACCCAGCGCGATGAGTGCTGCCGCGGCCCGCATCATCCGTTGAGGGTACTCCCGTGCGGCGCATAGGGCGTTCATGACGCAGTTGCGCTATCTCCACGTGATGACCCACGCGCCGGACTTCTCGTTCTGGGCGGACGGCATTCCCGCCCCGCAGGGGTCGAAGAAGCACGTCGGCCGCGGTGTGCTGGTGGAGTCGTCGAAGAAGCTCGACCCGTGGCGGAAAGCGATCAAGCAGTCGCTGGTCACGCAGAAGCCGAAGGACATGATGCCGTTGGACGGGCCGCTGTTCTGTGCGGTCGAGTTCTGGCTGCCCCGCCCGGACTCCTACCCGAAGACGAAGGTGAAGCTGCCGGTCGGTCCGCCCGACGTGGACAAGCTCGCCCGTGGAGCGCTGGACCCTCTCACCCAGAACGGGATCATCCACGACGACGCCCGCATCACGGACATGATCGTCTCGAAGCGGTTCGTGCCCACCGACCCTCGTCACGCGTACCCGGACGACAAGCACCGCACCGGTGCGCTGTTCCGCGTGTGGAGTCTGACGGGCATCGACCCGTACATCGAGGAGCTCACCGCGCCCGTGTAGTCAGCGCTGCCCGGTGACCTTCTGGTACGCGTCGGCCATGTAGCCGGTCACGTACGTGATGACCTCTCCCCCGTAGATGAGGACGCCGTCGCCGACGCGGACGAGCCCGTTGTCGCGGGCGGTCGGGTACGGCCACTCAGGCTCCCCGTCCGCTCGCATGAGGTGAAGGATGCGGATCGGTCCGTCTTCGATCGCTTCGACCCGGTATGGGACGAGCTGGTACGTGTCCCTCATCGTGAGGAACGTGTCCGCCTGGTGCAGTGCCCAGGCACGGTCGGTGCGGCGGCGGGCCCACGCGAACAGGGCGACGGTGACCGCGAACACGGTCATGGGTGTCAGCTGGTAGTCGGTGAACAGGCCGGGGCTGGACAGCATCCCGGTGGTGGGGATCCACCAGCCGAGCACCTGCAGGCCGAGCCCGACGAGGATGGACTTGAACGTCAGGCGGGTGGCGAGGAGGACGGCGGCGAGCATGGCGATCGCGCCGAACCACCCGTACACGAGCCCGTTCGCTGCGACGGTGAGGATGGCGGGAACCCATGCGAGTGGGGACAGCAGCCATCCCTTCGGGGGCCCGAACCGGGAGTAGATACGCTCAGGGCGCTCTGTGGGCTCCTGCACGGGCTCTGGGGCCTGCTGGTGCTGCGAGGGCGTGTACGACGCCTGGGGCGGCTGCTGCGGGGCCTGTGAGGCGCGGTCGTACTCGGCGCGCCGGTCCGGGTTGGTGAGCAGGTCGTACGCGTCGTTGACGGCGTGCGCTTCGGCGGGGTCGCCGCCGGCGTCCGGGTGGGTCTCCCGGATGCGGGCACGGTAGGCGGCCTTGATGACCGAGTCGGGGGCGGTGCGGGACACCCCGAGCACCTCATACGGATCCATCATCGAGCTCATGGGTCCTACATGCGCGGTGCGTGTCCTCCACGCGACCACGAGGGCGGTGGAACAGTGATCAAGGGGATCGAGGTGGGTGACCTCCACACGACCCGGGTGGGCGGTGGAACGGGTACTGCTCTGGTTGTTCGTCGGGATACCTCCACACGAGCCGGACGGCTGGTGGAGCGGCAGCGGACGACATTCTGAACGGGTGACCTCCACCGTCTGCTGAGGGCGGCCACGTGGCCGCCCTCAGCAGAGATGGAACGGGGGCTACTCGCCGCCGGGTGTCGGCAGCGGCTCCAGCTCCGTCGGGATGGGGCTGGTCGGCAGCTCACCACCGAACGCGGCGATCGCCGCGCGGACGGACTCGACGTCCGCACCGAACGGGTTCACGATCGTCTGCTGACGGTCGTCGTACGCCTCCGGGAACCCGGGGGTCATCTGGAACTCGAGCAGCGTCATGCAGTGCCAGATGACGGCGACCAGGTGATTCGAGCCGGTCTCCTCGTCGATGTCCTCGCCGCTCTTCCACGCGTTGAAGTGCCGCTCGAGCGCGGCGATCGACGACGAGTAGTTGTACCCGAGCCGCCAGTTATCGATCGCCGGGCCGGGCTTGCCGTCCTTGCGCTCGATGGGGTTGTACTTGCGTGCGCCCAGCCCGTAGTGGGTGGCGACGAGCTTGAGCACGCGCGGCGGGATGAGGTCGAACCGGGCGTCCTTCTGGCCCTTGGACGCGCCGGATGCGCCGGTGACGCGGACCTCGCTGTGGTCGATGCTCACTTGCTGTCACCTCCACCGGTGACGGCGTTCCAGTCGATGCCGGACCCGAACGTGGCGGGCGCGGTCTCGGCCTGCGAGTCGGTGTCGGTCTCCCACGGCATGGTGACCGGCGGGACATCGGCGGCGTCGGCGGCGGGCGTCTCCGTCTCCCACGGGAGGTCGACGGCGGCAGCGGTCTCGGCGACCGGCTCGGCGGCGGCCTCGGTCTCCCATGGCAGCGTGACGGCGGGCACCGCCGAGGCAGCCTCGACGGCGGCCTCAGCGGCGGGCGCCTCGGCGGCCTCGGGGGCGGCCTCAGCGGCGGGCGCCTCGACGGCCTCGGCCTCGACCGCGGCGTCCGCGGCGGCGACGTACTCGTACCCGGGAACACGAGCCTCGATGAGCTCGGTGAGCACCGCGATGATGGTGTCCCAGTTCGCGCGCGGGCCGGCCACGTGCTGGTTGTAGGACTGGTCGAACACGATCTGCGTCCACTGCGCGGGCAGGTTCCCGGTGATCTCCGGCTTGTCGTCGACGAGCCAGTCGCCGAGCACACGGGTCTTGTCCTGCGTGATGACGAGGCGGTTGTCGAGGTGACCGTTGAAGTCGCGCTTGAACTGGTACACCTTCGCGGACGCCTGGTACAGGTTGTCCGTCAGGTGCGCGGTCGCCACCGACAGGTCCACACCGGCGTTGATGAGCGCTGCCAGCACCGGACGCGCCTGCGGGTGCGGGTACAGGGTCGACCAGTCGAGGTTGTTCAGCGACTCGTAGATCGCCTCGCCGACCTCCTCCGGCAGCCCCTGGCGCATGTTGTAGTCGGGGAACGGGCCGACCACCGCCGGCAGGTGCGGGTGGCGGGCGTTGTGGAAGGGGACGAAGCTCTCCCAGAACGGGTAGATCACCTCGTCGGCGTCGAAGATGACGCTGGGGACGCGGCCGTGCTCGGCGTAGAACGCGGCGACAGCCGCCTTCAGCCGCACGAGCAGCGACTCGGGGATGTGGTTGGTATCGGTCATGTGGGCCTCTATGCGCCACATCGCGCCTCACGCGCGCGCACGCGCATAGGGCACCCGATGGCGACACGCGACGTGAACATGAACACGGTGCGTCCGCGCGCCTCCACCGGCTACGACTGGACCGACCAGCACCGCGGGACCAGCTCCGGGAAGGTGACCGTCCACTTCGGCGACATCGCGACCGCCGCCGAAGCGTTCATCGAAGACTCCCCGATGGTCGTCGGCTGCGTCGCCTGGGTGAAGTCCCGCCGCCTCGTCGACGCGCTCGCCCGCCGCCCCGTCGCCCTCGTCGTCAACAAGGAGTTCGGCCTCCGCGTCCAAGGCCACCCGGAACGGGAACCGCTCCTGCGCCTGCACGGAGGCGTCCCGTCCGAGAAGCTCCCCCTCCCGAAACCGAAGGAGCCGGTCCTCGACCCGGTCCGCTGCGCCGGCTGGGCGACCAAGGGACGGTTCGGGGCGCTCATGCACCACAAGTTCCTCGTCCGCCTCGGCGCCGACGGCGCTGCGCTCGCGGTGTGGACGGGGTCGTTCAACCTGACTGCCGGGGCGGAACGGAACATCGAGAACGGGATGACGGTCACCGACCCGGTCATCGCGCACGCGTTCCTCGAGGAGTTCACTCGCGTGTGGGCACTGTCCGAGCCCCTGCTGTTCTCCGCCGGCACCCCGACCCCCGGGTCCAACGCGAAGGTCGCCGAACGGCCCGCGAAGAAGAAACGGGCACCCGCGAAACGGAAGACCGCGGCGAAGAAGCCGGCACGGAAGGCGACGGCGAAGAAGACACCCGCTGCCAAGACCGCGTCCGCGAGGAAGCCCGCCGCGAGCGCGAAGACCACCGTGAAGAAGACCGGGAAGGCACGATGAGCACCGACCGATTCGGCCGCCGGCAGAAGCGCCTGCGCGCCATCACCATCGCCGTCGCGCTCGCCGCGACGATCGCGCTCGCCGCGGGGCTCTAGCCGAACGTCCGGCGCCGCTGCCCGGGCCGCTCGTACCCATTGATGCCCAGGAACCCGTCCAGGGTCGGGAACTCCCGCCGCAGTCGCGTCAGCTCGTCGGACCCAATCCGTCCGCTCTCGAACCGGTCCTGCAGGCGCCGGAAGAACCGTGCCTGACGCGGCCAGCGAACGACGTCATGGATCATGTCGCGCCCCGCGTCCTCTCCATCCTTCATGCGCTTGCGTGCGGCCTTGATCTCACCGGACCACCACTCGTCGAACCCGGGCCCTTCCTCCCAGCCGGGGATGAGCTCGTCCAGGATGCGGACGCGGTCGTCGTCGAGAGATCGCGTGAACAGCTTCGCCCGGCTGGCGGTGAGGAACGCCTGCAGCGCCTCGTCGTCGGTGGACAGTCCAGCGGCGCGGATGAGGAGGACCTTCCCGTACCAGTCCGGGACCCCCATGCCGTCCCATCCGGGCAGGGTCGCGTTCAGCGCCTGCCGCTTCCAGCCCTCCATCTTCCCGAGGGCAGCGCGGATCCGCTGACCCAGCAGCCACGCTGCTTGGCTGCGCTCCTGTGCCGTAGCACCGTCCGCGCGCGGGAACGTGCCGTTCGTGGCGATGAGCGAGACGACCTCGTCCAGGTGAGCGGCGAACTTCTCCGCGACCGGGGTGGTGTCCGGCAGCCAGCCGGGCAGGCGCACGTCAAGGTAGGCGCGACGTTCCGCGGTGAGCGTCCCCTCCCTTGCGCTCAGCCGTGCCCGGTGCAGGTCCTGCCCGGCGTAGGTGCCACGCTTGGGAGGAAACCTGCCTTCCGTCGCGACGTAGGCGATGATCGCATCCGCGCGCTCCCGCCACTGGTCGAACTGACGGGCACGGGTCTCGGGAAATGCGGAGCCCTGCAGAGGGGTCAGCACCAGCTCCGGCACTTCGCTCGAAGAGCTCTCACGGAAGTGGTGCTTGTCGATGCGCGCCTCGTCGTCGAGCAGCCGACGTGACAGCTCGAGCGTCAAGTGGTGGGAGTCTTGCACGCTGTGGCACCACGGGCAGGTGAACCCGAGGTAGGTGCCGCCCTTGTCCGTGGTCACGGTGCCGATGAGCGCGTGCGGAACAGGGTTCGCGTCCCACAGCGCCCGGCGGATGTCTGCGCGCCGGCAGGCCGCTGTGACCTCGGGGCCGGCGATGTCCACTTCCATCCACACGTAGGAGGGCACCTCGCACTTCCAGCAGACGGTCTGCCATCCGAAGATCACGACGGTGAGTGTCTCGTCCTCCTCGGGGGCGAGCAGGGTTCGGGCGAACCCGGAACGCAGGCGGGCAATTTCGTCAGGGGTGAACGGTTCGGCGTGCATGAGAGTGACTCCCTTGGGTTCAGGGTGTCACCTTGATCATGTCGGCAACACCGTTTGTCGTGTACGCGGCGCGTTCAGGAAACCGGTTCGAGTTCGGCGATGCGGTCGGCGATGAGCTGGTACTCGGGGGTGTTCTCGGTGCCTGCGGCGCGGCGGGCGTGGACGGCGAGACGGTCGGCCCGGTCGTTCAGGGGGTGCCCGGAGTGACCCTTCACCCACTCGATCGTGACCGGACGGCCAGCGTGGTCGCGGGCGATCGCGGCGACGACACGGGCGGCCGCGTTCGTGAGGTTCGGGTTCGCCGGCTCCCCGGAAAGCGCAGCCTTCGCGTTCCTGATGGCGTCACGGGAGTCGCACAGGATGTGGACGGGTCGGCCCTGCGGGGCGGCGGACAGTGCCGCGTTGATGGCGATGAGCTCGGCTTGGAGGATGGACGAGTAGCGGCCGACACCGGTGCGCCACTGGCCTTCCTCTGTGATCCACGCCCAGGACCCGGAACCTGACCGGTTGCGGGACCCGTCGACGGCGATGACCAGAGGTGGGAGGGTTGCCGGGTCCGGTTCCGGTTCGATGCCGGCAAGCTCGAACGCGAGCTCACGGGCGGCGAGGTACGCCTCGTCGTCGTCTCGGATGTTCGAGGGGACGTCCAGGTACGCTTCCCCGCCCGCGGCGGTGACGGCGGCGGCGACCTTCTCCCGCCAGGTGCGGATGAGGGCCATGTGCTGCTCGGCGTAGACGAGTGTCTTCCCGGCCAGCTCGGCGAGCAGCTCAGGACTGTTGTATCCGGTGCCGGATTCGAGGATCTCCGCGCCGGTCGGGTCGGACGCGATGATGACCCACCCGCAGACGCGGTCAGGGCCGGTGGCGGTGACCAGCCCGATGACGGGGTACCCGCCGGACAGTGGTGTGAACATGGCTTCCTTCCTCGCCCCCGTGCTTCGAGGGCTCGAGGTCTCCATGCGCGGTCACATGGCCGGCGTGTACCGCGCATGGGTGGAGGGAGCGAGGGAGGAGCCACGGATGAGCACGCGCCCGTACCTGTTCCTGGACGTGGACGGGATCCTGCACGGCACGTACATGAAGTACGGGTTCGAGCGGAACCACACGGTCGTGCAGAAGCTGCCGATCGACGAGGTGCACCCCTCGATGCGCCCCCGCCGGCAGGACCGTGGGGAGCTGCCCGACTGGGTTGCCCGCCGCCGCGGCATCCCCACACACGTCACCTTCCGCACCCCGGTGCGCACAAGCCCGCGCCTGCGGGAAGACCTCGCCGCTCTCGACCTGGACGTGCTGATGCTGACCAGCTGGCTGGAGTTCGACTCCGTGGACTGGTTCTTCTCCGAGACGGGCGGCACCCCGTTCCCGTACCGGAAGCTCACCCACCCTGCCCGCGACTTCGACGACCCGGTGGGGGCAATCCCCGCCCGGTGGAAGGTCGACGAGCTGATCCGGACGGTGGACGCCGACCCGCGCCCGTTCATCTGGGCGGACGACGACGAGGTGCCCCTGTGGCGGGACGAGCTCAACGCCCGCTACCCGGACATCCCGAAGCTGCTGATCGCGCCCGTCTACGACGTCGGGCTGACGCGCGACCATGTCACCCGGATGCGGGAGTTCGTGACCGCGCACGGCGGCTGACGCGCGCGCGATCAGTCGGCGCGGACGTAGTCGGCGAGGGGGAACCGGCCGAACCCGGCACGGATGAACTCGTCCAGGACCGCCTGCGCCTCGTTATCGAAGTGGATGGCGTCCCGTGCGCTGCGCACCGTGTGACCGTCGGCGGCGAGAGCTTCGATGAGGTCGCTGGTCGCTTTCGTCGTCGTCGCGAACCGGCGCTTCTGGTAGCCGCCGCCGACTGCCGGCAGGTGCCAGTCGACACCGAGGGAGTACGGGCGGGAGGTGCGGGCACCCATCAGTGGGCGAGCCCCGCGTACTCGGCGGTCTGGTGGTACGCGAAGTCCTCCGCGTCCTTCTCGGACAGGCCGCGGGAGAGGGCGTCGACGAGGTGCTTGCGGAAGACGCGGCCGAACCCGGCGAGGGTGGCCCCGTCCAAGGCGATGTGCCAGGTGACCTCGTCGTACTGTCCGGACCGGTGACGGTCGTCCACCTTCCCGAGGTCGTCGGCACGGCTGCCGTACTGGAACGCCTTCATGAACGCGTTCACCCGGTCCAGGTCGATCTCGACGCGGGGAGCTTCGATGGTGTCCGTGGTCATGGTGTGGCCTTCCGCTCGTGGGATGGGGTGGGTGTCCTTCCCCTCCTCCATGCGCGGCGGCAGGCGTTACCGGTGCCACCACCGGCGCCGCTGCGCGGCCCATGGCGGTCACCTGGTCAGACGGCGACGCCTCCGGTCATCGTCTTCGCCCAGTCCAGCCCGGACGCGTCCAGGTGCCGCTGCGCGCGGGTGACCGCGACGTACGCGAGGCGGGCTTCCTCCGCCTCGAGGGGCTTCTGCTCGCCCGTCCGCGGGTCGGTGTCCGGCTCACGGAAGTCGTCGGCGATGCGGACGTGGAACCACTCCAGGCCCTTGGCGATGTGGACAGTGGACACCGTCTGGTCGGCCTGGTCGACGGGAACGGTGTTCTCCATCGCGCGGACGACCGCCGGCGCCCCGTACGTGTCCACAACACGGACGAGCGCAGCGATCTCGTTGTCGGACGCTTCGTCCTCCACGTACGCGACCACGTCAGCCCAGGAGGTGAAGTCGTCCAGGTCCCGGTGCTTGGTCTTCCCGGTCTTCTGCAGGTCGAGGGCGGCCTGGGCGAGGTCGATGAGCTCCTGCTTCTTCCGCTCACCGGCGACACCGACGGCCAGGCCGCGGGCCTGCGAGTCGATGACTTCCTGCATCGCGCCGCCGTTCGTGCGGGTGAGGACCGCTTCGGGCTTGCGCTCGGACTTCCACACGCTGGACTTCTTGCCAGGCAGGCCCTTCACCCGAACCTCGGAGTCGAGCAGCGCGAGCCAGAAGTTCGCCTCCTCCGCGATCGCGTCACCGAACCGGAACGAGGTCGAGAGGTAGGTGCGGTTCCCGTCGAAGTCGTTCATCGCCGACGTCGCGCCCCGCCACCCGTAGATGGCCTGGTTCGGGTCGCCGACCACGACCACCTGCGTGTCCTGCATGAGCAGCAGCCCGCGGGTGAGCGGTTCCAGGTCCTGCGCCTCGTCGATGAGCAGGTAGTCGTACGGCAGCTGCGGCATGTCGAGCGCCCAACGCTTCATGTAGGTGGAATGGGTGGCCTCGATCTGGCCGTTCGGGTTCATCCAGTCCGCCCACCACTTCTTCGCGTAGTGGAGGATGGCCGCCTTCAGCGCGTCACGGTCCCGCTTGGGGCCGAGGATGGTCGGCGGCAGTTCGACCATGTCGATTTCCAGGTCGGGCCGGAACGACCGGCAGTACGTCTCGAGGGTCTGCTGGGTGAGGCGCAGCACCTTCTGCCAGGACACGAACGACGTACCCATCGGGAACTTCGTCTCCATGCCGAGCGCCCGCTTCTTCTCGTGCGGGTACAGGCGCTTCATGTTCATCCGCGCCCGGAACTGCTGCCCGTACGCGCGGTACGCGAGCTGGTTGACGGTGAGGGGCTCCACACCGGTGCCAGCGAACCGGCGGACCGCGTCATCACGAACAGAGCGGTTGAACGCGAGATACAGGCCTCGCTTGCCGGGGGCGGTGTCCGCCAGGAACCGAAGCGTGCTCGTCTTGCCGGAGCCGGCTGCTGCGACGATGGTGAGGTTGTCACCGGTGCCGAACGCGTCGATCGCGGACTGCTGCTCATCGGTGGGGGCGTAGTCGGTCATGTCTCCTCGGTTCCGTATCGCACGCGTTCCGTATCCGTGCCCCTATGCGGGGCGGGCGGCGCGCGCGACCTTTCGTCGTGTACATGCGCGGTGTGGTCCCGGTGGTGTGCCCACCCGCACGAAAGCCCGTCAGGTCAGGGACCTGACGGGCTTCGCACATGAACAGAACACCAGCCACCAACGGGCGACCGAGGCCCCTATGCGCGACGGTCAGAGGTTCGCGAGCGTCGCCTCGTAGACCGCTTCGTACAGGCCGGGGCGGGGCTGTTTCGCAGCGGTGACCGCGGCGGTGGCGGTGATGTGCGCGATGGCCTCCTGGGCCGTGACGAGCTCCCGCTGCGGGAACGCATGCTGCGGTAGCCCGACCACGGTGCTGATCGCCTGCCGGGTCTCCTGCGCGTACTCGTCGAGGTGACGCTGCCGCCACTCGTCTTCGGTGCGGTGGTCGAGCTGCACGTTCAGGGCGTTCAGCTCCTCCGCGATGGGGCCCGTCTGGTACGCCCGGTAGAGGTACCAGCCCTGCCCGATGTCGTACCGGGCGACGTACTCCCCGGCGACCGCACGGGCAACGCTCGCGTGGCCGGGCACCGTCAGGAGGTGGTCCAACGGGTAGTACGACGTCGGGCGTGTGTCCTGGATGGTCCACACGAGGTCGCCGGTGGACGGGAGCGTGAACGTGTCCCCGAACGTGAGTGGCCGGGTGGCGGTGGCGGTGGTCATCCCTGCTCCTGGAGGCGGTCGAGCGCCGCGTTGTAGACGGTGTTGTAAAGGGACAGGTCGTCGCTGCCCGCAGCTTTCAGCGCGGCGACGGCGGCGACGTGAGCTTTCAGGTCGAGCACGTCGATGTCGGTGTTCCGCGTCCAGTCCTCCGCGAGGCTCAGGATGGCGCCGACCTCACTGCGGACCTCCCGGCTGATCAGGCGCCGGTAGTCGGCGGCGGTCTTCGCCTCGAGGTTCACGTCGAGCATGTTCAGTCCGGACAGGATGGCGCCGGCACGGTTCTCGAGTCCCGAGACAGACCAGCCGCTGTCGGGGTGGTAGAACGCCGCCTCGCCGGTCGCCACGCACTTCGCGTACGCGACATGGTCCGTCGCCTGCTGGTCGGTGAGGTGCGCGAAGTTCGGTCTGATGTCGCGGATGGTCCACTCGTGGGAGCCGGTGACGGGGAGGGTGAACGTGTCACCGAACGTGAGGGCCTTCGAGTTCTGCGTCATGGCACCTACATGCGCGGTCGGTCAGCGGAACATGCGACCGAGCAGCCCATAGCGCTCACAGGCGGCAGCCTGCTCCTCCCGCCGCACCTGCTCCACCTGCTCGCGTAGCTCCGCGTACCGGACCTCATCCTCCGGCGTGTACTGCCCAGGCGCGGTCATGCGGCGACCTTCTCTCCCTGGTCCTCACGGACCTGCTCGTTGATGGCCGCGTCGATCTCAGCGAGACGGGCGACCGCGGCGGACAGCTCCTGCTCACGGTCGAATGCCGCGTTCTCCGCGAGCGCGGCGCTGGAGCGCGCGTGCGCGTCGTACTGGTCGGCACGGGCGATGAGCGCGGTCGCAGCTCCCCCGGCGTTCGCAAGGATCGCCTCGACCTTCTCCGCCAGCCACTGCCCGACGGTGCGGGCGGACTTCCGGGCGAACTTCCGGTCCAGGTCGAACTCCGCGATGGTCTCGTAGTTGACGGACAGCGCGAACGACGAGATCCACGGGGCGCCGTCCTTGACGATGGTGGCGCGGATGGTGAACCCGTTGAACGTGAACGTGTCCCAGCTGCGGCCCTCCCGCTGCCACGCGTTCACCTGACGCAGGAGCGCCGGCACGTCCATGGTGGGAGCGCCCATGTGGTCGATGACCTCCTGCGCTTCCTGGAGCGCCGCAGCACGGCGGCGTGCGCTCGCGGCCTGCTGCTCCGCGTGCTGCGCGGCCTGGCGGGCAGCGTTCACGTTCTGCATGTGCACGGCGCGCAGCAGCCGGAGCTTCTTCACGGTCGTGCGGGCGTTCGCCTGCTCGAGCAGGAGCGGGTTGCCGGCGGCGAGCGCCTTCACTTCCCCGTAGCTGAGGGTGGCGCCGGAGACGTCTTCGAGCTCGCGGGCGGATGACCCGGCGGCGTAGAGGGCGTCGAACGAGCGGGACTTACGCTCCAGGGTCTGCCACATGTACGCGTCGAAGGTTCCTTCCACCACGACACGGCGGATGCCGACGACGTCGTTGAGGTTGCCGTGGCGGATGCCGCGGCCGTCACGCTGGATCATCTCACTCGGCAGCCATGGGGCGTCCAGGTGCCAGATGTCGGTGAGGCGGGTCTGCACGTTCGTGCCCATGCCGACCTTCGGGGTGGAGCCGATGAGGAACGCGACCTCACCGTCGCGGCACGCCGCGAACAGTGCGGCGCGGGCCTTGTCGGTGGTGGCGTCGTGCACGAACCGGATCATGTTCGCGGGGACGCCCTGGTCGACGAGGGCGCGGCGGATGCGACCGTACGTCTGCGTGTCGTCGGGGTTCGGGGTGCCCAGGTCGCAGAAGACGAGCTGGAACCCGCCGGGGCGTTCCATCTGCCCGAAGCGTCGGTCGCGGTTGTCACGGTAGATGGCGGCGGCGCGTTCGGCGAACGCGGTCACCTTCGCGCTGAACTCGTCCAGGCCCACCAGGCGCGGGTCGAGGGCGACCTTCCGGCCGTCTCCGACGATGAGGAGCATGTTGTCGTTCTCGACGCCGGTGTCCTGCTTCGCTCGGAGGTTGTCGGCGCGCTCGGCGAGCGACTTCACGTACTCCATCTGGGCGGGGGTGCCTTCGACGACGATGGTCTCGTACTCGGCGTCGGGCCGTTCGGTCTGCAGCGATTCGGCTTCGATGAGGTCGGCGACCTGGGCGAGCATCGCCTTGATCTCGGCGACGTTGATCATCCCGACAGGGCGACGGTAGGAGCGGAACCCGGACCCGTCGGGGGCGACCTCGTTCGCGGTCTCGTAGCGGACGAACGCGGCGGCCCACGCGTCGAAGGACCGCATGCCGAGGCTGTCGAGCACGTCCGGCTGCAGGTACCGCTGCCACACCCACGTCTCAGCGAGCGTGTTCGACCAGGGGGTGCCGGTGAACCCGGCGAACACCGGCGCACCGTGACCCTTCCGCTGGCGGAGGGACTCGAGCTTGAGGAGCAGGTCGGTGGACCGCTTCGACGAGCCGGAGCCGAGGCCCGACCCACGCTGGGTACTGAGCGTGGGCAGCCGTCGGAAGAGGTGCAGTTCGTCGACCATGATGTAGTCGATGCCGAGCTGGTCGAAGTAGATGGCCTCGCGGTCGTTCATGCCGCCCCGGGCCTTCGCCAGCTGCTGGTCGAGGGAGCGGACACGGCGGGCGATCGCCTTCGCGCCTTTCGACCCGCGGTTGCTGTCGGCGACGGACAGGGCGGCCGCGAGCTGGTACTTCTCCTCCGCGATCCAGTCGGCCTCCACCTGCGGGTGGACGGGGATCATCGTGAACGCGGAGTGCGTCATGATGACCGCGTCCCAGTCGCCGGTTGCGCACCGGGCGGCGAAGATGCGGCGGTTGTCCTTCTGCAGGTCTTCCTTCGTCGCGACGAGGACCTTCGCGGTGGGGATGACCTGTTGCACCTCACGGGCCATCTGGTCCAGCAGGTGGTTCGGGACGATGATGAGGGGCTTGTTCGCGAGCCCGAACTTCCGCAGCGTCACGGCGGCCAGTGCGGCGGTCGCGGACTTGCCGGCGCCGACGGGGTGGCCGATGAGGGTGGCGGGGGTGGACACGATCCGTTCGACGGCGGCACGCTGGTGCGTCCACGGGGTGAACGTGTCGCTCATCCCGTCGAAGATGAGCCCGTCGCCGGTGAACGTGCGGACCACGTGCGCGTTGAACCGGTCGTTGTACTCGCGGACGAGCCGGTCGGCACGGTCCTTGTCCTCCCAGATCCAGGTGGAGAACCGGTCGTTGATCTCTTCGAGCTTCATCATCGCGGTCGCCGTCTTGTCGGCGTTGCGAACCTGCTTGTAGTCGTGGCGGGACGGGTCCCAGACACGGTCGGTGATCTCGGGGGTCTTGTTGTTCAGGGCGTGCTCGACCAGGCGGGCGGGCGTGATGTCGGGGGTGCCCCACTTCGCGCGCGCTTCCATGTTCACCCATTCGCCGCCGTCGACCTCCCACGTGCCCAGGTGCGCTTCCCGGGTGACGGTGATGTTCCCCGCTTCCAGGCCGTGGCGGACGAAGTCCTCGATGTCGACAGGGCGGATCAGCGGGTGCCCGAGACCCAGGATGATGTCGAGGGGGCCGAGGTCGGCGGGGACGACCTGGCGGAGAGCGGCGGCGCCCTCCTCGTAGCCGAATGCTTCCGCGTCACGCAGCTTCTCGCGGACGTTCCCGGACAGGTACTCCGCGGCGGGGACGGTGCGCCCGGTGGTCGGGTCGTCGAACACGAGACCGGCAAGTGCGTCCCGCGCGTCGCCCGGAGATGCGAGGGCGAGCAGGCTGGCGACGCGGGTGAGGTCGACGTGTCCCCGCTCCCCCATCGACACGGCGAGTGCTTCGGCGGGGGTGTCCACGTGCTCGACCGGGGCGGGCGCACGGTTCACACGGCGGGTGAGGATGTCTGCGGCGCGGGCTTCTCCGGTGACCTGGTCGAACACTTCGAGGGCCATCACGAGCGCACTGTCGGGGTCGCGGCGGAACCCGCCCATCGCGGGCCGGCGCCAGGACAGGGCGGGAAGCCCGGTCTCCTCGTCGATCTTCCCTTCCACGAGCGTGCCACGGTTGAGGGCCCCGAACTTCTCCACGTACTGCTCGTAGCAGGCGCGGGTCGCGGCCCGGTGGTCGGTGATCGCGTCGTCGGGCAGGCTGGTGTCCGCTTCCAGGGCGAGCAGGTCTGCCATCAGGTCGCGCAGGCGCACGAGGTGGACGAGCTCCTGGGACGCGCGCACAGCGACTAGGCGACCGTGCTCGACCTTGTGCATCGTCCCGTCGATGACGTGGAAGGACCCTTCCTTGCGGCCTGCCTCGTCCTCGAGGATGACGTCGTCGAGCCCGTCCATGTCGGCGCGTGCGGTCAGCGGCTGCAGTGTGGGGGTGAGCGCGGTGACGGCTCGGCGGATGTCACCGGGAACGTCGTCGGAGGCGACGATGAGCGGGGACCGGTCGAACGTGGTCACCTTCATGGTCCCGGCCACATGCTCGGGGTGCTCCCGCCAGTACACGGACACGCGGGTGCGGACACCGGTCGCTGCCTGCGCGGGCTCCTCCACGAACAGGCCGTTGTCGGTGGTGCGGTAGTTGTACGAGTAGTAGCTGCCGCTCGCTTCCATCTCGGCAGGTCCGGTCCAGAACATCACCGGCTCGTCGAAGTCGGGGCGGCGGAGCACGATGATGTCGGTGACCACCGATGTTCCCGCTTCCGCGAACGCGCCGGAGGGCAGGCGGACAGCGCCCGCGAACTGCATGCCGTCGATGCCCTGCCCGGCGCACAGGAGCCCGGCGCCGGACGCGTCGAGGGTGTGCCGGGAGGTGACGATGGCCACGTACCCGCCGGGGCGGACGGCGGCGGCGGCACGCTGGATGAAGTAGTTGTGGAGCGCACCGGACCGGCCTGCCCCGTCGTGGATGCGGGTGCCTGAGAACGGGACGTTTCCGATGGCGACGTCGAACGTCCCGTCGCGGACTTCGGTCTTCTCCAACCGTCCGGTGAGGATGGTCGCCGCCGGGTGGAGGAGCTTCGCGATGCGCGCTGACGTCGGGTCGATGTCGATGCCGGTCCAGGCGATGTCCATGTCGGCGGGGGCTGCGGTCATGAACGCGCCCGCACCGCACCCGGGCTCGAACGCGCGCCCGCCGGTGAACCCGACGCTGCGGAGGATCCCGTAGACGGCGTCGGTGACCATGGTCGGGGTGAAGAAGGACGTGTCCACCTGCATGGACGCTTCGAAGAACGCGTCGCCGGGCAGGATCTCCTCCAGCTGCTCAGCGACCTGAACCCACTTGCCCTCCGGGGTCGGCGCGAACGCCGGCGCGAACTGCCCCCAGCCCATGAACGAGGCGAGCGTCGCCCGCTCCTCGTTTGTCAGGGTCCGCGGGCGTGCGGGGTCCAGCGACCAGGCAAGGCGGACGGCGGCGATCTGAGCGTCGAGGGGTGACATACCCCGTACATGCGCGGTCTCCTACCGCCGGGTGGTCACGACGCATAGAGGTCGCACCGTCGTATCTGATCAGGAAGCCGCTCATGCTGACCGTCGCCCTCACCCTCCTCACCGCCGCCGGCGTGTACCTCTCGTTCCGGTGGCTGGGCATGCCCCGCGTGGTCGCTGCCGTCATCGCCTTCATCCTCAGCTCCGGGATGCTCCTCGTCTCCGCCTCGGCCCTCTCCGACTGGCAGCGGGAGATCGCGGACCCTGTCCAGGTGCGCACGAGCACGCTCGAGCTGGCAGCGTTCGACAAGGCCGGCGAGGTGTTCCTGTCCGCCCGGGACACCGATGAGGGGTTCGTCGAGTTCCGCACCGTCGAGGACGACGGGTTCATCCAGACCCGCACCGAGCACCAGGCCACCGTGACCGCCATCGACAGCACCCGGGCGACAGTCACGGTCACCGTCTCCGACTACACGCCCGGGTGGGCGTACCCGTTCCCGCAGACCCGCACCGCGTACGAGCTCCGCTTCCCCGGTGCCAGCGCCGCCGCGGAACTGCTCCCCACCCGGTGACGTACACACCCACCTGGTGGGTCTCCCAGGCGCTGGCCGCGGTCGGGTTCGCCGTCATGTTCTGGTCGAACTACTCGATCAACCGGAAGGTGACCGTCGCGAGCCGCGGGGTCTCCTCCGCGCTGTTCAACCGTGACGGTGACGAGCTGGTCGCGCACGAGGCGTCCCGCGATGCATCCGAGTTCCGTGTCGCCGACACGCCGCAGGTCACGATCGCCCAGCGTGAGGTGCACGCCTGGTGGCTGGCGCCGTTCCCCGTCGAGGTCTCCCCCAAGCACGTCTTCCACCTGCCCGCCGGCGGCTGAACTACCCATTTCGTTACGGATCCCGTGACTGTAGGCCGGGGCCGCGCGTAGGCTGACCTCGCGCAGGTGCCCCCTCCGGCTTTTCGGGTAGGCCCGGGCCTCGCCGAGCTGGCCGCACCGGACTGGGGACGAAGGTGCGGCCAGCGGCGTCGTCGGGCACTGCGGCTACGCTTCGGACCGTGGCAAGTTCCTGGTTCGACTACGTGCGCCGGCATGCGGGCGCGGCGCCGCAGCATGAGATCGCTGAGACGCTCGGGGTGTCGGACGCGACGGTCTCCCACTGGAAGGCCGGCAGGCGTCCCCCGACGCCTCGCCACTGTGTGCAGGTCGCGAACGCTTACGGCCGTTCGGTGATGGAAGCGCTGGCGGCCGCCGGCTTCATCACCGAGGAGGAGGCAGCCGGGCCGATGGTGACCGTGGCCGGCAACAGCATCCGCGACTTCACCGGGGAGCGGTAGCGGCGGAAGCCCCATCCGTGAGGGTGGGGAGGAGCCGCGTCAACTGCGCTGGTTCTGGATGTAGACCTTGATGGTCTCGAGTGTGGCGCCGCCGGCTGATGCGGCGAAGTAGCCGGGTGACCAGAAGTGGTCTCCCCAGAGGCGGCTGGTCACTTCGGGGAGTCGCCGGCTCCTTACCTCGCGGCTGGTGTTCGTCTTGATGAGGCGGGCAAGGTCGGCCACGGACAGTCGTGGTGGGTCGCGGACCAGGAGGTGGAGGTGGTCTTCCTCGCCGTCCGCTTCGTCGAGGGTGGCGCGCACGCGTTCGCAGGTGTCGGTGGCTGCGGCTATGAGTAGACCCCTGACTCTGTCTGTGATGACGCGTCGGCGGTACTTGACCACGAACACCAGGTGGACGTGCAGGTCATGGACGCTGTGCGCACCGCGCATATGGGTAGTGATCGTGTTCGTCCTTTCCGGGAGGCGTTGTTGTCGCAGAAGGTGCGGTTGCTGTCGGCGAAAGTCGATGGTGCGGTGTACCTGGGCGTCGTCGACGGGCAGGATGCGTGGTCGTCGGACCCGGATACGGTGCTGGAGTGGATGACTTCCGCGTGGCGGACTCGGTTCAATCAGCACCGGTCCACCCGTTCCCGGTATGCGCACGGGTTCCATGACCAGGTCGGCGCGGACGAGTTCGGCCGGGTGCTGGTGCCACTGGGGTCGCGCCGTGTCGATGTCACCGACGCGCAGGCCCGGGCCCTGTTCCCGCATCTGGCCGCGTTGCCGGCGATGGTGTTGCAGTCGGCTGAGCGGATCGAAGCGCAGGAGTGGTTCGCCGCGGTCAAGCGGCGGCAGACCCGCGCCGCGCAGGGGCGGAAGCCGGGCCGGATGCCGCAGTTCCAGTCCCGCAAGAGGGACGATGCCCGGTTCGTGTGCTGGTTCAACGGGGGCAGCAACGCCGTCTACACTCGCACCGGCCGCCGCTCCGGGATGGTCACCATCCGCGGGAAGAACCCGTCCGGCAAGCACGGGCCCGCCGGGTCGCGGTGGCAGCTGAAACTGCGGGTGCGGCACACCCAGCCGGTCCTCGACTACACCAGCGTGCACGTGAACCTCACCCGCCGTCAGGTCGTGTTCACCAGCCCACCTGCCGCCCGACCGCACCGGGTCACCGGGGAAGTCGTCGGGGTGGATGTGGGTGCCGTGCGCACGGCCACGACCAGCAACGGGGACCACTTCACCGTCCCCGACCAGACCGCCCGGCACCAGGAAGTGGCCCGACTGGACCGGAAGCTGGCGAAAGCCCGCATCGTCGCCGAACGTGAAGGCCGTGACTGGCGCCGCTCGAAGCGCTACCAGGCCACCCGGAAGCAGAAGCAGGCGGTGGAAGCGCAGATCGCCCGCACCCGCGATGACTGGGCCCACAAGACCGCGAATCACCTCGTCGACTACGCCGACGTGCTCGTGTTCGAGGGCCTGGACCTGCAGGCCATGACCCGCAAGGGCAAGGGCTGCCGCAAGACCGGCATGAACCGGGCTATGGCCCGCGCCGCGATCGGCCGGGTCCGCGACCTGGTCGCCTACAAAGCCGCCGGCGCCGGTGTCGATATCGTCACCGTCCGCGCCGCCTACACCTCCCAGCGCTGCAACAAATGCGGCCACACGAGCCCGGAGAACCGCAAGAGCCAAGCGGTGTTCTCCTGCACCTCGTGCCGGCACACATGCAACGCTGACCTCAACGCCGCCAGGAACATCCGTGACCTGGCGGTCGGGGCATGGACAAATGCCTCGTCAGCGGGGAGCCAGAACAAGACCGACAAGCCCACCCGGGCGTCGCGCAAGCGACCGGCATCGGCGTTGAACCGCAAACCACCCGCCACCCGCCCTACACGGGCACGGTAGAGGGAATCCCCGCCCGTAAGGGCGGGGAGGATGTCAAATCCGAGCAGATCGCCGGGGAGATGCTCCGGCGGGCGCAGGCGGGCCGCCTGGGTTAGCGCACACACCACGCGCGGTCAAACTTTCGATTCTGTCCCCACGCGCTCATACTCTTATTCGTAGATATCTACGCGGAAGGGGTGAGGGTGGTGCATGCAGAGCTCGTCCGGCAGGCAACCCGCCCCGCACTGCGCCGACTCGCGCTGGTCGCCCCCATCGCGGTGGCCGCGGGGTTCCCGAGCCCGGCGCAGGACTACTACGACGGACCGATCGACCTGACGGAGATGCTCGTCGACGATGAGGCGGCCACGTTCATCGTCCGCGTCTCTGGCCACTCGATGATCGGCGCCGGAATCTGGGATGGGGACGAACTGCTCGTCGACCGGTCGAAGACGCCCCGCGACGGGGATGTCGTCGTCGCTGTCCTGGACGGGGAGCTGACGGTGAAGCGGCTGCGGGTGACCCGGTCAGGGGTGGTGCTTCAAGCGGAGAACGCCGACTACCCGGACATCATGGTCCCCGAGCTGAGCGAGCTGCAGGTGTGGGGTGTTGTCACCTACTGCCTTCACCATGTCAGAAAGTGACGCCGTTGGCGCGGCGGGTCAATCCGGGCAGGAGGAACAGGTCGGCGAGCAGCCACCCCCACATCGCACCGAACATGAGGATCCCCGGCACGAACGCGACCAGTGTCGCCGCGAGGAACAGTCCCGCCCCGCCGAGCGCGACGATCGCGACACCGGTGAGGTGCCTGCCGAGATAGAAGCGGTGCATGCCGAGCCACCCGGTGAGCACGAGCAGCAGGTAGGCGACGGCCAGGGACTTCGACTCATGCATCGGGACGTTCTGCGCGCCGGTGGCCGGACCCCGCGCGTGCGGGTTGTCGGAGGGCTGTGGGCGAGCGTCACCCGCCCCACCGACCCACTCATTGCCGTCCCAGTACTGCTGGACACCGTTCGGGCCCGGGTACCAGCCGGGCGCTGCGCTCATCGACATACCCCTCACCCTGCGGCGGGCGGCGGCGGGCGCCTCTCAGAACCAGGCGGCCTCCAGCCCGTTCTGGAACGACGGGGCGGGCTCGATGAACGGCTCCATTCGCACGAAGTCGACCGTGCTGGTCTTCCCGGTCCGACGGTCCAGGTAGGTCGTCTGCTTCTGCACTGGCTCGCGGAGGACGACGCGCCCGTGGATGAACCCGGCGGGCAGGTCGTCCGGTTCGATGCCCTTCTCGCGGAGCATGGCGGCGCGCCCGCGGGACCCGACGCCGAGGAGCTGCTTGTGGGGGAAGTGGGCGGAGGCGAGCATTCCGAGTGCGTTCACGCGGGCGTCCGCCTGCCGCCACTCGAAGTACCGCTGGACGGCGTCCATGTCGGGGAGGGTGAACGCTCGCGCGTCGAACAGGGCGACCTTGTCGGTGGCGGTCCCGAGCCGGCGGGCGTTGAAGGTGGCGGTGGCGATCGCCGCGCTGATGGACACGAGCTTCTGCACCTGACCGGCGAACTGGAACGAGCCCTCCAGGTTCGGCAGCAGAAGAAGGCTCGCTTCGTCCGACTGGACATAGGCGAGCCGGACCCCGTCGATCTGCTCGGCGAGTGCGACGGTCATCTGGTTCATGTCCTCGATGAACTGCTCGTCGAACGGACGGTTCAGCCCCTTGCAGTAGGTGTGGAACGCGCGCCCGTCCAGGCGGATGATCGCGGGGAGCCCCGGGGTCAGGTGCGTGCGGAACTGCCGCTCGGCGTCCTTGAACTCAGTGCCGTCGATGCGGGAGTAGTACGTGGCGATGCTCATGCTGTCAGCTATGCGCAGTGGTGCCCGCCGGGGTGGAACAGCGACGCCGATTGTCGTCTCAGGGTGACCTCCACGCGCCGGCGGGCCCTTCCCCCATGCGCGGGGCGAGCGCCGGGGTGGGACGTGCCGCGGGCAGGTCGATCTTCGGGTGACCCCCACGCGCCGGCGCTCCCCTCCCCCATGCGCGGCCGCCGCCGGAGGGGGTGCCCCTGATGCTTGCTCACGTGGACGTGAACAGTGCGTACGCGAGCTGGGAGCGGGTCTTCCGGCCAGACCTCGAAGGGGTTCCCCTCGTGGTCCTCTCCAACAACGACGGCATGTGCGTGGCCGCGTCCAAGGAGGCGAAGGTGCTGGGTATCGACCTGGGTGAGCCTTGGTTCAAGATCCGCCCGCAGGCGGAGCGTCTCGGGGTGGTGGCCGTGTCCAGCAACTACGAGTTGTACGGGGACTGCTCGAGGCGTGTCATGGAGGTCCTGTCCCGGTTCACCGCGGAGCTGGACGTCTACTCGATCGACGAGGCGTTCCTCACCGTCCCGCCCCACGTCATCCGGGAAGGGCGGATGCAGGAGTGGGCGCGGGAGATCAAGGACACCCTCCGCCGGCTGGTCGGGGTGCCCGTCTGTGTCGGCGTCGCGAATACGCGGACGCTCGCGAAGATGGCGAACAAGTGGTCGAAGAAGGCGCCCGTGTTCGATGGGGTGTGCGTGTGGCCGGAGACCCCGCAGGCCTGGCGCGACGAGCTCTTCGCGCGGCTGCCCACATCGGAGGTGTGGGGCATCGCGTCACGGCTCGAGAAGCGACTCGCCGGCATCGGCATCCGCACCGTCGCCGACCTCGCCGCGGCCGACCCGACCGTCATCCGGAAGAACACGTCGGTCGTCACGATGCGGACCGCCCTCGAAGTGCGCGGTGTGCCCTGCATCGGCGCGGAGCCGGACCGGACCGGGAAGAAGGACCAGCTCATCGTCTCCCGCTCCTTCGGGCAGAAGATCACCACCGTCTCGGAGATGCGGCAAGTGCTGTCCATCTACGCGCAGCAGGCCGCCACCCGGCTCGTCCGCCACAACCAGGTCGCGAAGCTCGTCACCGCGTTCGCATCCATCTCCCACTTCGACGAGAAACCCGACCGGGGCACCGGCCCGCGCCCGCGCACCCTGTTCCCCCAGTCGGTCGCCCGGCTCCCCTCCCCGACCGCCGACCCCGTCCAGCTCACCAAGGCGGCACACGCGCTGCTGCCCCAGCTGTCAGACGGGGTCCGGTACGCGAAGGCCGGGATCATCCTCACCGACCTGCGGAAAGCGAACGAACACCAGCCCCTCGACATGTTCCGTCACGCCCACGAAGAGGCCCACATCGCCGACCTGATGGCGCGCGTCCAACGGAAGGCAGGGAAGGAAGCACTCGGGCTCGGATACGCGGGGCTGCGGCCCGGACCCGCGTGGCAGATGAAACGGGAGATGCTCACCAAACGGGCGACCACCCACTGGGACGAGCTCGTGACGGTTCGCGCCTGACGGCACCTCACACGTCACGGGCTCGTCGCGTTCGCCGCCCGCTATCGCGCACGGCTCGCGGGCGGCGGTGTCACCGAGATGCTCTCCACGGGGCTGTTGCGCCGACGGCGGCGAGCGCGTCCTCGACATCGAGCTCGTGCAGTTCGTCGTCGGCGGCGCTGAGCGTCTCGGCGGTCGCGACGTGCCGGAGGCGTTGCTCGACCTTCTCGAGGATGGTGCGGACCTTCTTCGGGCCGGAGGGGGTGTCGTGGGCTCGTGCGACGCCCGCTTCGTACGCGGCGAGCTGGCGGAGGACCAGGATCTCGTTGTAGGCGTAGGCGACGTACATCGGCAGGTGCTCGGGGTTCGCGACGTGTCCACCCGCGGTGTCGAGGGTGGGGATGGCGTCCCCGAGCCAGGTCGGGATGTGCTCGCGGCGGGCGGCCGCCTCGATGTAGTGGGACTGCCGGTCGAACTTCACCTTCACCGCGTCACCGTGCGCGCAGCGGGCGAGGAGCTCAGCCTGCTTCTCCCCATACGCGCGGCGGGACGTGGAGAACCCCTTGAACGCAAGAGCGCGACCTATCTCGACCGCGGCCCACGCGAACACGCCCCGGAGGACGTAGATCTGGTCGAGGGCGGTGCTGTGCGCGCGGATGAGGTCGTCGGTGCTCGCGCCGGTGAACGTGTCGGCGGCGTCCTGCACCTCGATTGGTGCGCGGGCTACGGTGGTCGTCATGGTTCTCCCATGCGCAGTGGGGCGCCGGACTCGGGCCCGGCCCCGCCTGGCGGAGGCTGTCCCGTATTCGTTTCGGTAGCGAAACGTTCACGGGATGACGGGGCCGAGGATCCCGGCGACCGAGTAGCCCATCGCGAACGGAGCGCACAGGCCGGCGAACACGATCAGTCCGAGCAGCAGCGCGATCGCGCCGGCGGGTGACCCATGCTTGAACGTGTGGTGCGCGCCGATGACGACCGCGGTGCCCGCAGCGAGTCCGATGAGGCCGCCCGCGACGAGAAGGTAGATACCGAAAGCCATGCCGGCCTATGCGCCCGGCTCAGAGGAAGGTGTCCCCCTTGGCGATGTTGCAGCCCAGGTGCGCGAGCTGGGTGTTCTCGGGGGTGTGGTCGCCACCGGCGGCCAGTGGGACCCGATGGTCCAGGGACGGCGCCCACAGGTGCGGGTGCCGGAGGGTGCGGTCGACCTCGGTGCCGCAGACCTGGCAGAACCATCCGTCCCGCTCGAACACGTCGTGCGGGTCGAACTCCTCGATGATGGCGTCCTCGATGGCCCGGTACTTCGCGCCGGACACCGCCGCCTGGATGCGGGCGCGCCGGTCCATCTCCGCCCGGTACCTGGGTGAGTGCATCGGGTCACGGTAGGCGGGAGCATCCAGCGGTGCGGCCACCCATGTCTCCCACTCGAAGTGGCGGGCGCCGTCGAAGTGCAGGTCGATGATGCGTTCCCGCCGCCACCGGCAGAGCACCCCGTTCTCGACGAACGTGCGCTCCGGTGGCCCGTCGGTGAAGATGCCGTCCACGGTCGTGCCGAGGATGAGGCGGGAGACGAACCCATCGTCGGTGGTGCCGGTGTACAGCGCGTTGCCGCTCTCCGTCCACGCGACACGGGCCACACCCCGGTAGAACCTGAGGTCGACGGTCTGGTCGCCGTAGAACGTGTTCACGCCCCACCGTTCGGCGACGTCGCCGGGCAGCGGCCCGTACCCCTCCCACTCCACCGGGATCGGCTGGTCAGGGACGGTGCGGAACAGTCGCGGTTCCGGGGACAGGCGTGGGTTCGGGATCGGTGCGACCTTCACCGCTGCGGCCGCGGCGCGTTCCGCGCTGACAGCGGTGCCGCGCTTGAACTTCCGCATCAGGTTCGCGTTGCAGCGGGAACTGCACACGTGCCGGTCCCGCAGCTTCCACGCCGCATCAGCCGGCACCGGCTGCCCGCACTGCACGCACGGTTCGCCGCCCTTCGCGCGCCCGTCCGGGTGCTTGAGGGTCTCGTCTGCGCGAGCGAAGTAGTCGCGGTCCATCCGATCTCTCCGTCCTGTGCCCCGGTGAGCGTACCCGGTCACCGGGGACATACGCGGTCACGCAATCCGATGTTGCATCACCGCTGTTCACGCCCGCTGACGGTGGGTAGTGTCGGGGCCATGACGGCGGCTCCGGCGACCCGTGCGGTCGCGAACCTGCACCTGCATCTCGAGTACGACTCGGGGCTGGATGTGATCGCTGCGGCGATGGCGGCCGTTCCCGACGACGTTGCCGACTCGGACGCTGAGCGGGCGCATGTCACCCGCGACATCTCCTCCGCTCTCGCGCACCTGCTGGACGTGCGGGCGATGACACCGGACGGCAGCCCCATCCGGGTCACCGACTATGCCGTCGACGTGTCCGTGGACATCGAAGCCGCAGACGACGACGCTGACCCGCTCACCGAGCACACCGCCGACGTGCTCGCCTCCGAAGCGTTCGAGGGGTTCCGCCGGCTCGCTCTCACCGAAGACGAGGTGGCGCTCATCGCCGACGGGATGCAGGTCGCCGGTACGGCAGGCCCTCCCCCGTTCGAGGTGCCTGCGGACGATCCGGACGTGCCGCTGCTCATCGCGCAGTGGACGATGATGTGCGGGTACCTTGCCCGGGCCTGCTCCTACGTGATGGACCTGCTGTTCGACGACCTGGACCTCGCGAGCGCCCAGCTGCCGGGCGTGGACACGTTCCTGGTCTCGCACCTGCCTGAGCAGTGGGCCGACCACATCACCCCGCTGTTCCACCGTCGGTTCATCGTGACGATGGCGGACGTGACCACCCGGGTGGCAGGCGACTGGGAGCCCCCGTCCACTCTCGCGCAGGAGGTCGCACTGGACCTGCTGGTCACCCAGGCGCTGGCGCTGGCGGAGATGGCGGCTGAGGACCCGGACCTGCAGGTGCGGGAAGTGCCGGACGAAATGTTCCTGGTCCTCGGTGACCGGCTCCAGAACGACGAGCTGCTGGAGATGCTGTACGACCCGGACGCGGAAGAGGCGTTGGCTGTGGACTACTGGTTCGTGCCGTTCGATGACGGGGCGACCGCACCGTACGCGACGGACGACATCGGCTGAACTTCACGGGCCGTTACGCCGTATCAGCGCGTACACTGGTTGCATGTCCACTGCATACGACGAGCCGCGGCGACTGTCCGGCCTCCCGCTCGAGCGCCAACTGACCGACCACGGGGTGCCGGCGGAGTACTTGGGTGCTGTCATGGACGCACTGGTGGAGATGGTCCCCCACCCTCGGACGGTGGCTCCCACCGGGGCGGAGCTCGCGTTCGTGCGAGCCGCCGGCATCGACCCGGACGAGGTGTTCAGCCCGGAGGCGGAGCGGTCGAACCGGCTGTACGAGGCGGTCTCCGAAGTCATCATCGAGCGGGAGCTGCGGGACTCGGTCATCCCCACCAGTGAGGTCGCCCGCCTCATGGGGAAAGATCCCGCGCACGTCAGGCGGATGCTCGCTGACGGCCGGCTCATGACCGCCGGGCAGGTGGACGGGCAGTCCGCGTTCCCCCGGTGGCAGTTCGCGGATGGTGAGCCGCTGCCCGGGTTGAAGCAGGTGCTCGCCGCGTTCCCCGGCGACTACCACCCGTTGGACATCGAGAAGGTCATGACCACCCCAGTTGAGGAGCTCGGTGGCAGGTCCCCGCGAGACTGGCTGGCAACAGGCGGCGCCGCCGGCCCGGTCATCGCCGTGGTGACGGACCTGTCGTACCTGTGAGGGCGAAGAACCCCCGCACACCGCCGGGACCGCTCACCTACGAGCCCGGCGACATCTACGCGCTGCAGGCACCCCTGTGGCGCATCCACCGTGTGTCCGGGCCGCGCCCGTCACGGTGGAACGAGCTGCGACAGTACGGGCCGGTCAGCTCGATGCGGTGGGACCCGCATCCGGCCCCGGCCGGTGTCCACAAGGGCGTCGGGGTCAGTTACGCGTCCCCGTACCTTGACACCGCGGTCGCAGAAGCGTTCCAGAATGAACGAATGGTGACCCTCAGTGGGGAGCGAGCGCTCGTCGGGTGGGTCCCCGTCCGGCCTCTCCGGCTGCTGGGCGTGACCGGCGAGTGGACGATCCGCAACGGGGCGTCCGCCAGCTTGAACAGTGCACCTCGGTCCACGTGCCGTGAGTGGGCCCGGATCATCCATCAGACGTGGCCGGAACTGGACGGGCTGCTGGTGACCTCCACGATGACCGGGAAGGCCAGCGTGGTGCTGTTCACACCCGCCGCATCGTCGTTCCCGGCCAGCCCGGCACTGTCGACGACGCTGGATCAGCAGACCGCAGCGAACCTCATCACACCGGTCGCGAGCCGGTTCAAGTGGCCGCTCCGCCGGCTGTGACCGGCATGGCCGCTGAGCGTGTGGCCGCCGCGCATGGTGTGAGCATGAAGCCGCTGATGCTCACGCCGGGTGTGCCGGTGCTCCCGCTGGTGCTGCGCCCCGACGTGTACGAGGACGCGGCGAAGCAGGTCGCCGTGTACGCGCGGGTCGGCTACAGCCTCGTCCCCCGCCACCAGCAGTACCGGACGGGGTCGCGGGTGAACACCCGCTCCCGCACGTACTACGGCGCGCGAGCGCACGGCATCGGCGTGGTCCTCGCGATCGGGCACGCGTCCAACTCGTACTGGTCGCAGAAGCTGCGCGCCCCGGACGTGGAGGTGCTGGTTCTCCGCTGGGACGGGCAGACCGTGTCGTCGTTCGCGAACTACCCCCTGGAGCCGTGCATCGAGGATGTCCTCGCCGCCGCGTGATGTACGACGTCGGCAGTGTCCGCTACAGTCCGGAGCGGGGAATCACCGCTGATGAATGGGGGATGCGTGATGCGCAAGTCGATGCTGCTGACCGGGGTGCTGGCATTGGCGCTGGCACTGTCCGGGTGCGTTCCACTCCCGAACCTCATCCCGCGCGGGCCGGCGCCGACGTCGACGGCGGCCGCGGACGCGCCCGGGTGTGAGGACTCGAAGTGGGGCTGCGACGAGAAGAAGCCCGTCACCACTCCCCCGAAGCCGAAGCCTGCGGCGCCTATCGTGCCGGCGAAGCCGAAGGTCCCGAAGGGGTACCGGGACGCGGGGAACGGGCTGGCGTACCGGTGGGCGAAGAAGCCGCTGTCGTGCGACTACTACACGTCGTGCGTGACGCTCGTGCTGTACGCGATGGAGCCGTGCAACGACATCTACGTGGAAGCGAACCTCCTCAACCGCAACGACGCGGTCATCGGGTACACGAACGCGCTCGTGCAGCGGTTGGAGCGTGGCCAGATCGCGAAGGTGAAGCTGAGCAGCTACCTCGACGGTGTGGAGACGTTCTCCCTCACCGAGATCAAGTGCTACTAGCCGCGTTCAGCCTGCCTGCTCGAGCTCGACGAACTTCTTGTAGTCGGCCGCCTGGCTCTCGCTGAGCACCTTCACGTGCACGGCACGGTCAGTTCGTCGTGACGGTGACGTTACAGCGGGGGCACCCGCGGGACGGGACGCCGGGAGCGGCGGGCTCCTCCCACCCGCAGCGGCCGCATTCGTGGAAGGTCTTCAGCGGCGTCCTGTCGCGCTCCGCGAGGTGGCGGGCGACGGTGGACAGGACGTGGCAGGCCCACACGAAGTGGTACGTGTAGTCCTCGACGTCCATCTCCCACGGTTCGATGAACCGGATGTCGAGGTCACCGGTGCCGTCCTCGTTCTCACACGCGAAGGTGAAACCCTCGAGCTCGGAGATGGCTGCGGCGGTGTCCGCGTGGCCCCACTCGATGCTGTACAGCAGGTCGCGGAGCTCCCCGTTGAGGACCCCACGGAACTGCTCGGGCACGTCGAGATCGGCGGCGGCGTCCGCGACGGACTCGCGGAGGGTCTCGATGCTGAACTCCTTCGACGCGTCCCGGCAGCGCGGGGACAGCTTCTCCTGCCAGTAGTGCAGGTTCGGCTTGCCGGCGAAGAACCCCAGGCCCCGCTCGAACATCCACCCGTCAGCCATGTCCCCGGCGGTCACCAGGCCGCCCGGCCAGGTGTGGATGTCGGTGGACCCCCACCGTTCGCCCGGCTTGCCGAACCGGATGTGCCGGTAGTCGCCGTCCTCGTGGAGGACTTGCACGGTGAAGCCTTCGGTGTCTTTCGCGAACTGCTCGGCAGCGCGGACACGGGCAGGGACGGGACGCTCGACGTAGGCCATGGTCCCGCTATGCGCCGCCGGCCGCGAGGAGCGTGCCCTCGGGGAGGTACAGGTCGGCGATGACGCCGAGATGGTCGGAGATGGTGAGGTCGTGACCGTCGTGACGGAACGCTCCCTCGCCGAACCGGCGTGCACGGAGGGGGTCGCCGGCGTGCCCGTAGCTCCACTCGTGCACGAGCAGGTAGTCGAACCTCTCCCGCGGGTGACGGCCCGGCAAGTACGGGGTGTCTGTGCGGTCGCCGTACTCGATCTCCGACCACACGGTCGGGTGGATGGTGTGCCCGGCCGCGCCGGCGGGTGCCGCATCCCACGCGTCCATCCAGAACGTGGACTGTCCATTCACGACGTCACGGCCGGTGAGGTAGCGGATGGGGGTGCTGTCCGGGCCGGTGTTCAGGTCGCCGCCGTAGATGACGATGGGCCGCTCGTCCCGGTGGGGCCGGTAGCCCTTCTCCGGGTTCGGGGAGTACGCGTCGAACCCGGCACGGGCGATCCGGTCGGCGAGGAACGCTTCCTCGAGGCGGGCGGCGCCGGCGAACGAGCCCCACGCGCCGTGGTTGTTGATCACCACGACCCGGCGGCCGTTCACGATGGTGCCGGTGGCAAGCATCCGACGGTCGCCGACATCGAACCTCAACCGGTGCAGCGGGGTGCGGGACAGGGTGACGTTCCCGCTGGACCGTCCGGAGATGTGGTGGTCAGCGTAGTGGGGCATGCCGAGGGCGTCGGCGAGCACGGCGGGGACGTTGAACTTCGCCTGCTTGCGGCGGAGGACCTCCTGCAGCAGGAGGATGTCCACGTCCTCCCCGCGCAGCTCAGCGACCAGGCGGTCCACCCGCTCGCGGAGCGCGTACGGGTGAGCGAGGAGGTTCAGGGTCGCGACCCGCAGGACCGGGTGCCCGTCCGCGTTCGTGCGCATCAGGAGTCCCGCTTCTCACGGACGTCGCGGACGAGGAGCAGCCGCCAGCCGAGCGCGGCGGTCGTGTACACGGTGGGCGACTTCAGCAGCGCGTCACGGAACGTGTTCGCGGCATCCAGGTACTTCGGCTTCTCCTCCTCGGTGCCGTCGTCACCGAACGGCTTGTAGACGGCGAGGTTCTTCCGCAGAACGGTCTTGCCCATCAGCGTGTAGTGGGTCTTCCCCCACAGGTGCCGGGCGGTCGCGACCAGCAGGTAGCCGGCGCCGATCGCGAGCGCGAGCCCGCCGATGGCGATGAACGGGGTCAGCACGCCCCACCAGAACGAATCCATGATGGCTGCCCTATGCGCTCACGGCGCCAACTGTGCGCCGCCAAACCGTCAGGACCTGCCACACCTGCACCGCGTCCTGGTAAGCGTCGGTTCCCGGCTGCGGGGCCACCCCGAACGGCTGTGCAGCAAGGGCCTGTAGGGCATGGCCGCCGAGGTTCGCTTCGAGCGTGTCGCACAGCGACTTGGCCTGGTCGAGCTTCCCGAGCTCGTCACACACGCGCAGCCCCGTCGGCAGATGGTAGACGGCCCACGCGCTCCCGTGACGGGCGATCCCCCACCCCGCGCGCCGGTGCCCGGTCACGGCCCAGCGCCGCCCGCCGTCCGCGACGTCGAACGTGTGCCGGGTGAACCGGGACGGCTGGATCAGGGAGGGTTTCGTCGTCACGCTCTCCTACATGCGCGGTGCGACCGCGGCTGTGCGCCTACGGGTGAGCGAACATGTCGGGGAGGATGCCGGACAGCAGACGCTCCTTCTCCAGGGTCCAGTTCCGGCCTCCGGTGACCGATCGCTGCGCGGTCCGCTGATTGTGCAGCCACCCGCCCAGTCGCCGCTCGTCCGGGTCTGTGCTGTACCGGGACGGTGCACGGCCCTCACGGCGAACGAACTCGGCCACCGCCTCGAACGTGCGGTGCCATTTCCCCTCACGGCCCGACTCACGCCACCCCGGCACGCGGGCGTCCAGTTCCGCGGCGACGAGCGGTTTCTCGTTGGCACGCTGGGACAGCAGCCACACGGCGAGGGCCTTCTCTCCCGGCATGGTGGCCGCTTCCCGCGGGAACCGGCGGTGCACGGTGACGAACGCGGCCAGCTCGTCGACACGGGCAAGCGACGCAGCGGTCAGTAACGGCAACCCGACCCTCTTCTCCACCGCCAGCACCGGGCACCAGTCCTCACCGAACAGCTTCTCCGCCCTGTAGTCGAGCTTGCGCAGCTGCAACGGGGCGACTTCGAGGCCGATGAAGCGGAGCAGGCTCTTCATGAACCGGTACCGGCCCCGCAGCAGCGGTTCCGTCCGGGCGCCGACGATCATGGCGGGGTCGGCGTCCACTTCAACGGTCAGCCCCAGCTCGTCCGTGATGAACAGCAGCGCTCGCAGGTACTCGAGCTCGTGGGCGTGTTCGAGGTCGGTGGCGGACCAGCGGCGGCGGCAGCGGGTGTCGAAGACGCCCCAGTCTTTGATCTCGATGCGGTAGCCGGCCAGGCTGAGGGCAAGGAAAGGCTCAGTGGTGTTCATGGGGTCCATGTACGCGGCGCCCCTCGGGAATCATGCTGCCTGCGGGTGGGCGGGCCGGAGTTCGGGAAACACGTCTGGCAGGAGTCGTCCGAGGAGGTCCTCCTGCTCGGCGGACATCGCCCGACCGACCGTGGTCCCGTCGCGCTTGCCACGCAGGGCGGTGTGCTGGTTGTGCAGCCACGCACCCAGCCGCCGTTCGGCGGGGTCCGCTGCACGCTTCGATGGCGTGCGGTGGTGGAGGTAGATGAAACCCACCACGTTCGACAGGGTGATGCGCCACGCGCCCTCCCTTCCGGAGAACCGCCACATCGGCACATGCCGGTCCAGGTACTCCCACAGGACATGGTTCGTGGTGACCCGCTGCTTCGCAAGCCATTTCGCGAGGGCCTTCTCCGCGGCGTCGGTGGACCCTTCACGGGGGAAGCGGCTCTCCCGTTCCACGAACCGTTTCAGCTCGAACACACGGTCCAGCGACATCTTCGCGACCCGCGGTCGTGACTGCGGGCGCTTCACTACCTCCAGGTGCTCGCACCAGTCCTCGCTGAACAGCTTCCCGGCCTCGTAGTGCATCCGTTGGCGTTCCGGTTCGGTCGTCGTGCCACCGAGGTACCGGTACGCGCGCAGCGCCACCTGAAAACGTTCACGAAGCAGCGGGACGCCCGCCAGACGCTGAGCGTCGGTGGGAATCAGGTCCAGACGCAGGCCGACGACGCCGGCGACGTGAGCGAAAGCCCGAAGGTACTCGAGCGTGTGGTCGTGCTCCGGATTCGGGCAGCCGGCGTCGACCACGATGTCGTCGTCGAACATGAGCCGATGCCACCCGGTGCGAACATGCAGTTGCTTTGCGGGAAGGAGGTCGAAGATCGCGGTGGTCGTCACGCTCTCCTACATGCGCGGCCAGTCAGACGAGCGCGTCCATGAGCTCGTCGATGTACGCGTGGTACTCCTCCACGGTGACCTTCATCGTCCCGTCCGGGGCGACCGGGTCGTAGGTGTCCAGATCGTCGGCGAGGGCCGCGGCGACCTTCTGGGAGCGGACCTTGTCGAAGTGGCGGGGCGGGGTCGCCCGCTTCCCTGTGCCCTCATGGAACACGTCCACGGTCCCCTTGTGCGGGGTGCCGCTGAGCTTCGCGACGAAGTACAGACCGCGCGGGCTGACATGCAGGACGGTCGCTTCGGCGCGCTCGCCGTCAGGCAGGACGATGGTGGTCACGGTGTCTCCTTGATGAGCTGGTGCGGGTAGAAGTCGTCGCGGTACGGGGTGCCGCTGTATCCGCCGTTGTCGAACTCGACACGGACTCGGACGGGCAGCGCCCGGATGACAGTGCCGGGGTGGATGTGCACGGGGGATGCGGCGACGCGGACACGGTCGCCGATCTGGAACCGGCTTTCGCCTTCGATGTCGTTCAACACCTCGCCTTCGATGATCGGGGCACTGTCCATCAGAACGTGTACACCTCCTCGGGGACGGCGAGCACGGACGCGGTGGAGTACAGCGGCCAGCCCATGTCCACGTCGAAGTCGGCGTCGCCCTTGTTGCGGCGGAACTCGATGAACGACGCGCGCTGCGACCGGGCCCACCCGCGCTGCAGGCGGTAGAGGTCCTCGATGCTGAGGTGCGCGAGCTCCCCGTTGCGGAGCATGACGATGGCGACCCGACCTGCGGCGATCGCATCCGCGGCCGCACCGTGCGCTTCCTCGTCGGTGAGGGTGACCCCGTAGAGCGGGGCGATGGCGGTGAGGGTGCGCTTCCCGCGACGGAACCGGTCCAGCTGCTTGTCGAGGATGAACGTGTCGATGATGTCGATGCCGTCGATGAATCGAACAGGGTCGGGGTGGCCGAGGCGGGCCATCTCGAACGCGAGCATCGTGAAGTCGTAGGAGGCGTTGTGCGCGGAGACGGGGACACCATCGTCGGCGAGGTCGGCGAGCGCGGCGATGATCTCGGGGAGCACCTCCGCGAACGGGCGGCCTTCGGCGAGTGCCTGCTCGGTGGTGATGCCGTGCACGTTCGCGGCGGCCTCGGGGATGACGAACCCGTCCGGCGCGATCAGCCACTCCTGGCCGGAGATGACGGTCCCGTCCGGGGACAGGCGTCCGACGAACGCGGTGACGATGCGGTCGGTCTCCGGGGTGACGCCGGTGGTCTCCAGGTCGAAGATGCCGATGTCGCGGGTGTGGGGCATGGGTGGGTCCGTTCAGTGGGCTACTGCTCCCATGCGCGGTATCGCGGGGAGCTTGCGCTCTATGCGCCCGGCTGCACGTGCAGGTTCACCTCGCCGACCATGTCCACGGGCGTGCGCACGCCGTGAGGAAGTCCGGGCTCGCTCCGGCGGGGACAGGGAAGGCGGCTGCGGCGCTGGCAGGCCGGGAGATGGCGTCCGCGGCGGTCGCGTTCGCCTGCCCGGCGGCGGGTGTCGTCAGCGCACCGATGAGAGTGAGTCCAGCGAGAGCGGCAAGGGTGATGCGCGGGGCAGGGTTGCGGGTCATGGCGGGCGGTCCGTTTCGGGCGGGTCTGCTCCGTACCCTGCGGCGTCACCGGTGCCGGAGAGCTCCTCGCAGCAGCTCGATCGCCTGGTCGGTGTCGGCGTGCTCACTGGTGAGCAGGTCGAGGGCTTCTTCGACGTCTTCCCGGTCCACTGGTCCTCGGCGGGTCCGGTACATGGCGGTGTCCTCACGGATGACGACGGTCACCGACCAGCGGCGTCCGCCGAACAGGCGCAGCGCACGGACGGGCACCCACGCGCCGGTTTCCGGTTCCCCGTGGCGGGTGAGTGTGACCAGTGCGAGCTTCCCGCGGCGGACGGGGCCGGGGAAGGCGAGGCGGAGGAAGTAGCGGACCTTGCTCATCGCAGTGTCGCCGCCCACTCGAGGACCGTCTCCTGGGAGACGGGCGCGAAGTCGTTCACGTCGACACCTACGTTGAACATGCGGCCTTCGGTGCGGCGGAGTGTGTGGATGTGCCCGTGCAGGAGCGGGAGGCCCTCGTCGGCGGGTCGGAACTCGACGTGCCGGTCCCGCTCGGTGTGGTCACCGGCGTACGGGTAGTGCGACAGCGCGAACCGGACGCCGCGGATGTCGATGGTGACCCCTGCCTCAGGCAGCACGGTGTAGCCGGCGGCCTCGTAGCGGGGGATGAACTTCTCGATGTACGCGGGCTTGTTCCGGCCGGCCTTCGACACGCGGTCGTGGTTGCCGGGGATGAGGAACTTCCGCCCGTTGAGAGCGGCTGCGCACGCGAGGGACGCGTCGATGTTGCCGAGCGCGAGGTCCCCCGTGTCGATGACGATGTCGTCGGGGTCGACGAGGGCGTTGTGACGGCGGATGAAGTCGCTGTCCATCGCGTCCGTGTGCGGGTAGGGACGGTCGGTGTACTTGATGATGTTCTGGTGCCCGAAGTGGTCGTCGGAGCGAAGCCAGATGCGGACGCCGCTGGGGAGCTCGAGGTGTTCCATGTCAGCCTCTATGCGTCACCAGAGGGAGTCGGCGGTCACCGCCGGCACCGGCTTCGGGGCGCCCTTCTTGCCGGGCCATCCCGCGACCCACACAGCGTCTGCGGTCTTCTGCGCGGCGGCGAGCGCCTTGCTGTCTGCCTTCACCTTCGCTTCCAGCTCACGGCGGATGAGACGCAGACGCTTGTTCAGGTCGGCCTGCTGGCTGGTGGCCTTCTTGTGCGCCTCGGTCGCCTTCCGGTGGTCGATCAGCAGCTCGGAGACGGGCGTGTACTGCTTCTTCACCGTGCGGGCGCGGTGGCCGGTGCCCTCCGTCCCGTTGTAGAACACCGTGGGGCGCTGACCGAGCAGGTAGTCGCGCAGCGGCCCGTCCGGGAGCGCGGTCGCCTCATCGTGGATGGCCTGCATCCGCTCGTACTCGGGGACCGCCCCCACGAGCGCTTCCGCGCACGAGTTGACGTCGGAGACCCGGACGGCACGCTTGTCCATCCCCCACCGGTCCTTCTCGACGACCGGAGACAGCGGCTTCACGCCACGGACGTTGACCGACACCGGCCCGAACGTCATCTTCGCCTCACGAGTCAGCGGGGTGCGGGTGTCCAGTGCCTTCTGCAGCTGGTTCACCTGCGCGAGGGTCTCCTCCGCGTGCTCGAGCGACCGCTCCGCACGGCGGACCGTGTTCAGCTCGTCGCGGTAGTCGTTGGCCTGCCGGACGGGGCTGCCATCACGCAGCAGCCACCACACGGGTCGCTTCCCGGTGGCGAACGCGTCACGCTCTTCGATGAGGCGGCGGTGCTGGTGGACCGTCGGTTCGTTCTCCTTCGCCAGCAGCAGCTCACGGCCCTGCCCGGCGGTAAAGGTGACGGACCCGCAGTCGTCGGGGTAGCCGTCGTTCTCGGTCTCGTCGACGGTGAACTCGAACGTGACGGTGAGCCCGCCGTCCGAGCGCGGGATGAACTGGCCGATGATCAGGGTGTCCCAGTTCGCTGCCTCCGGGTGAAGGCGCCGGAACACCGTCTTCGCGTCCTCGGGCGCCGGCTGGTCGAGTACGGCGAAGCGCTCCGCCCATGCTTCGACGATGCCAGGCAGGTCGGCGGGCATCAGGTTGTAAGCGTCGAGCGCATCTCCGAGGTGCTTGTCCATGTCTCTTCCATGCGCGGCGGGCCCCGGTCAGGCGGCCATCGGCTCCCGGAGGTAGGTGGCACCGCCGTACGGGCTGAGGCGGGTGATGTCGGCGACGTGGAGGTTGTCGCTGAGGACGGCGTACTCACGGGCGCGGCGGGCCCGGTTCGCGTTGTTGCGGATGTCGTAGGCGACGACACGGCGGTCCGGGTACAGCTCGTCCGGGATGACCGGTTCGTCGTCGTAGGTGAGCAGCCACCGGGCGGGCGTCTGGTTGAGGGCGTCCGCGAGCCGGCGGTGGGTGGCGTAGTCCATCCCGTGGGTGTACAGCCTGTTCCCTTCCCGGATGTAGGGCGGGTCCACGAACAGGAGCACCTCATCTTCGATGCCGGCGTCCCCGTTCAGGTCTTCGATGAAGGCGATGCCGTCGTCGTGGTGCACGCGGATGCGGGAGGCGAACGAGGCGATGTGACGGATGCGGTCGGCGAGCTCGGGCGCGTTGAACCGCGCGGTGACGTTGGACATGGCTCCGGATCTGGGTGCGATGATCCCGGACCGGGAGCACCGGTTGACGATGAACGCGGCGTACCCGAGCTCGAAGAGGTCCGCTCCCCCAGGTTCGGCGAGCAGCCCCCGCGACCGTTCGTACAGCTCGTGAGTCGGGCGCGTGCGCTCGACGAGCGCGGCGAGGGAGTCGCCGGCGTTCACGACGGCGAACCAGAAAGCTGCGATCGCCGGGTTCGCGTCCACGAGCCACACCTCGTCCACGGCCTTCCGGTCGAGCAGTGTGAGCGCGGCCCCGGCGCCGCCAGCGAACGGTTCCATCCAGATCTCGACGTCCATCAGCCCGCCCTGGTCGGCGAACATGTCCGCCAGCCACGGGGCCATCGCCGCTTTGCCTCCCGGGTAGCGGAGGGGGCTGACGTACCGGCGTCCGCTCATCGACCGTAGAGGGGCGCGAGGACGCGGACGGCGTGTTCGACCTCCGCGTCGGTCCAGGCCGGGAACCGGTACACCTCGGCAGCGGCGAGGAACCCGCGCGCCCACAGGCCGCGGTCAGCGCGCGAGATGGAGCGGTACTTCCGGAGGACCGGGTTGGTGGCGGCGGTCAGCTTCGGTGCGGTCATGGTCGTCATGTCACTGTCCATGCGCGGCGCTAGGCTCACCGCGTGACCACCGACGAGCCGCCGACGATCCGCATCCTGCTGGTGCTCACGCTCGTGGTCGTCGTCGTGGGTGTGGCGTACCTGCAGTTCTGGTACATCACCGTCCCCATCCTCATCGCGATACTGGTGCTGGTCGCCGTCACGATCGACCGGAAGACGAAGCGGGATGGGGCCCGTGTCCGTGCTCTGCGGGACGAGATGAAAAGGGTGGGGGCAGCGCTGGTGCAGGAGCGGGGGCGGGAGTACGCGGAGGTGTTCGCGGACACTCTCGACCTGCTCGCCGATGGCGAAGCGCCCACGTTCGCGGGCCTGCAACGTCGGCTGGACATCACCCGCGCCACCGCGGGGTCGCTGATCGTCGAGTGTGAGGAGCTCGGGCTTGTCACCCGCGGCGTGCACGGTGCGAGGCGCACCACCGCGGTGGACGAGGAGACGCTACGGGTGTCCGCGCTCGGTGTGCGCTCGGCGCTGGACGCCTGAGGTCACATCTTCGCGGCTGCGGGACGCTCCTTGGCGGTCTTCTTGGAGTCGGCGACGTGCTGGTTGTACTGGGCGCGGACTTCGACCTGCGAGGACCCGGTCGCCTTCCACTTCTTGCATTGGCATGTGCCGGTGGTGACGGCACCGTTCCCACGGACACGGTTCCAGGTGGTGGTCAGCTTGTGGCCTTGAAGTCGCATGATGGGTGAGTTCTCGTCTCGTCGATGGGCGCAGGGGACATCACCCATGTACGAGGCGCGCGCAGTCAGCGGGCGAAGTCCGTACCCCTGGCGGTCAGCGGCGCGATCCGGGGTGGGCGCCGCTCCCCATCGACGCGCTCAACTCGCCGGCGACGGCGGGGACCAGCTCCACCTCGTACCCGAGGACGGCAAGGTAGCGGGCGAGCTCGTCGAGGGTGATGTTCCCGTCGCCGGTCAACGTCTCACCCACGTCCGCGCGTGCGATGCCGAGGCGGCGGGCGAGCTCCTCCTCTGTCACCTGGGCGGCGTCCATCGCCGCGTGGATGAGCGCGAGCGCGCGCAGCCGCAGTGGGGCGCCGGCACGCTCAGGCACCGGTGACCTCCACTGGTGCGGGACGCTCCCACAGCGGGAGCCCATCGTCGCCCTGACCCCAGAACTCGAGCGGGGTGTCCTGCCCGGCGTGGGTGCCGAGCGTGAACCATCCGGGAGGCGGGGACGCGAGCGTGCGCTGCAGCCGCTCGTACGGGCCGCGGTACGGGTCGTGCTGCTCACCGGTCCCGACGCCTGCGAACACCTTGACGGTGCGCCCGTCGTCCTGGATGTGCACCTCGACGCCACCGGATGCGTACCGGCCGCCGTACACGCGGCCGCGGCTGTCGATCACTTCGAGGCGGGTGACTTCCGGGTGCTGGGTGACGCGAAGCTGCTGTTCGAGCCACGGGCCGATCTCGTTCTCCACGATGCGGGCCCATCGGGCGCGGGCGTGCATGGTGAACGCGGTTTCGTGTTTCGTGATGAGGTCGATGAGACCGTTCAGGTCGGCAGAAGGCATGGCGCCCCTATGCGCTGGGCGGACTCAACTGGTGAGGGCGAGCGCGGCACCCGGGGCACAGGTGCTCCCCGACGTCGGCGAAGGAACACCAGGCGGGAGCCCGCCTGCTTCGGCGAGTGCGGCCTCGGCCGTCTCACCCTTCCCCTCGTCTGTGGAGGAGCTGGTGCGGGCCAGGAACGTGCCGTTCTTGGAGCGGGCGATGAGTGCGTACCCGTCCCCTGCCGGGGAGGCGGTGGCGCAGACGATGACGGTGCCGTCGGCGGAGAACCGGTCATGCTGCATGTCGGCCTTCTCCTGGAGCACGTCCCCTCCCCAGTACGCGCGGGTCTTCGTGACAGCCGCGTTCTCGTACGCCTGCACGTGGGCAAGGACCGACGATGCGGTGTCGTTCTCCGCTCGTTCCACCCACCCGGGCACTTGCAGGATCCCGAACGTGGCCGTGATGACGGTCACGGAGATCGCACCGAGTGCGACGAACGGGTGGGTCACAGAAGTGCGCCTTTCAGGGTGGGGTGGGCTTCACCCATTCACCCTGCGGCGACTCGACTCCCTGCAGGCGGTCACACGGACGCGACCTGGCGGGCGTGCTCGATGGTCTCCATCGTCTGCGGGGTTCCTGCCGTGTTCAGCAGGTCGAAGATCGCGGCCTCCTCCTGCACGGTGCCCACCTTCGCCTCGAGCCCGGGCATCGGGAGCATGTGGACACGCATCCGCCCCTCGCGGGTCAGCTGCGAGAACGTGACGTCCCCGTCGCGGGGCTGGACCTCGTCGTCCTCGAACCACCATGCGGGGACATTGACCAGCCGTACCCGGTGCTGTTCTCCCGGAACCGGTCCAGGCGCACGCGTCAGCGCGGGAGCACGGGGGTGCGGGCGGTGGCGTGGACGGTGTGGCTGCCGATGACTTCCTGCATGCGAGCGTCGAACCGGACCGTGGCGACACGGGTGTCGGACCAGTGGCCCTGCGCGACGCCGGCCGGGACCGGCTGGTCGGCGGCGTTCCAGTACCCGAAGCTGTGACCGGGAACCTCGGTGAGCTGCCGGCCGAACGGGTTCGCCATCGTGAACTTCGCGTTCACCAGCCCGGTCAGGGACGTCTCCACGGTCGCAGCGACCGGCGACCCGCACGATGCGGTCTGGTGCCGCTGGACGGTGCGGGTGAGGGTGTCCAACTGTCCGGGGTGGATGGTCCAGGTGACCGTCGTGCACACGGCGAGCCCGTCGTGCGGGGCGGCGGTGGCGGGGATGGTGGCCGGATCGATGACGGTGACGACCTCATCGTTCGCCCACGTGGAGGAGGAGGATGAGGCGACGGAGCGCTCGAAGTCCTCGAGGAGCGTCTGTGCCAGCAGAGCCCGGTCCATCGCGTTCGTGATCCCAGCTCCGGTGCGAAGGACAGTGATCGCGGCGGTCGCCATGACGACGAGCAGGATCGGTGCGATCACGAGCGCGGCGATGTGGGTGAACACCCATCCGCGTTCGTCACGGAGAAGACTGCGGTCCATCAGGTCAGCCCTCCTCTACGGTGCGGGTCGGCTCCCACACGGTTCGTTCCGCCGGGGACCCGCCGGCGTCCACCCAGGCGCCGTTCACCTGGATGAGCGGTGCCTGCATGTATTCGACGGTGTACGTGCGGGAGATGTTCCGGCCGACGGTGGAGGTCACCTTGAACTGGACATGGCATGCGGGGCCTGCCGGGGTGGCGCCGAGGAAGTCGATGTCCTCGTGCACGGAGTCGAGGTAGCCCATGGGGACGTAGCTGGGGACGCTCATCGCGGTGGCGACGTTCTCGCACGTCCCGAAGTTGTTCAGGTCCGCTTGGGCGGCGGCGACCGCGGACCGCACCTGCATGGTGACGTTCCGGTCCGCAGCGTGACCGGCTTGGAGGGCGGCAGCGGAGGTGATGGTTGCCGCGACCATGGCGAGGACGATGACGCCGATGATGGCGAACACCGGTGCGAGGGTGACCCCTCCTCGGGTGTCACGGTGCAGCCGAACGGTCACAGCCCACCTCCGATGTCGGCGACCAGCTCGGTCGCGACCAGGCATGCGCTGTCACCGGGGGTGCAGTCCTCCCAGTCGATGAAGTCGTGCCCGGCCGCTTTCCCGACCGTGTACGTGACACGGATGGTGCGGGAGAACGGGTCCTTCTCCACGCGGCGGTGCGCGTCCAGGACGGTGTGCGCGTCGGGGCGCAGTTCGACTTCCGCGGTCGTGGGGAGGGTGGCCAGGTAGCTGTAGCCGCGGGCGGTATCGGTGTACAGGGCATGGTCGAGGGCGTCCTCGATGGCGGCGTTCTTCTCGAACATGCTCGAGGTGATGAGACCGGTGACCAGCCCGGAGGCGATGCCTGCGCTGACGAGAGCGAACACGGCGGCACCGGCGACGACGAGGGCGGGTGCGTTGCCTCGCTCGTCTCGTCGGAGCTTGCGGATGATGCCGGTCATGTCGGGTCCTCTATGCGCCGGATACGGAAAAGGGGCCAGGTGCGACTGCCCGATCGCACCTGGCCCTATGAGCCCCGCTGGGGGCTCGGCGGCAGACCTCAGAGAGGTCATACGGCCGGAAGGCGCCCATTGCCTCACGTGCCGCTGGTTTGGGAAGGGGCCAGGCGAGTGCCCATTTCGCCTGGCCCCAGGGTGCCGACAGTGCCGGCAGCTGGTTACGGGGTCTCCGGGTCGAGGTCGTCCTCGGTCGGAGCGTCGATGCCGTCAGGCAGCGTGCCGAGGCCCGTGACGAGCTCCGCGAGCGTGCTCGCCTTGACGATCTCGCCGCCACTGACGCGGCCGAAGTAGTTGCCCGAGTCGGACTTGATCGCGACGACGTAGTCGGTCTCGTTGTCGGCGACGTCGATGTAGACGTGGTCGTCGGCGACGTTGATGACGACGCCCGACGCCTTGCCGGCCGCACCGGTCAGGTCCGCGAAGCCGAGGGCCTTGCCGCCGGTCGAGAGCGCTGCCGCCTCGCCGATGGTGACCTGGTCGATGTCGTTGTAGACCGACGCGTCCTTGGCCGAGTTGACCCAGCCGGGCACCTGCAGGATGCCGAAGGCCGCGGTGATGACGCCGACGGCGATACCGCCGAGGACGAGGAAGGGGTTTGCCATGAGTGAATCTCCTAGATGTGGGACAGATGGATGCCGCTACTAGGAAGGGGCGAGTGACCGCATACGCCGGTTTGGGGTGCGTTACGCACCTCAATGGGGTGCGTTCAGAGGACGACGGCGGCAGCCAACGCGAGCGGCGCACCGGCGGCGAGAGGGGCCTGACGGGCACCGGGCGCGGCAAGCCACGCGAGCGCGACCAGGCCCATGCACAGCATCGCGGCGTGCGCGAGCCCGCCGGCGAACGTGCCGGACGCGGAGGCTGCGGCCAGGGCGAGGGACGGGATGAGCTTCACGTCTCCCCCGCCGATGAGGTCCCGCTGCCAGCCGGCGAACAGAAGCGCGCCGACGACCGCTGCGACGACCAGAGCCGACAGCGGTGCGCCCTGCGCGTTCCACCAGAGGGTGGCGGTGATCGCAGCGAGCAGCGAGAACACGTTCGGGATGCGCCGGTCCCACAGGTCCGCGGCCGCGGCGGCTGTCGCGACCATGAGCACGGTCATGAACACGGGGTCCTGTCGTGTGGCCAGGGCGATCGCGGCGGTGGCCGCGGTGGCCCCGGTGACCCAGATGACGTACCTCATCCGGTGTAGGAGAGGGTCGCGCCGAAGATCTCCAGCGGCGGGATGGACACGATGGTCGCCATGACCGTGAACAGCAGCGACGAGATGGCGGAGATGACCGACACGACCTTCTCGACGGCCTGCTCGCCCTCGATCTTCGCTTCCTTCTTGTACGTCTCCCGGAGGTGCTTGACGGCCTGGTTGGTCTGCCCGGTCCGCTGACCGGTCGCCAGCAGCGCGCGAGCCAGCCGGGGGAACATGTCGTCGTCGAGGAACTGCGCGAAGGTCTTCTCACCGCTGGTGAGCCCGTTCGCGGTCGCCCGCAGGTGACGTTTGACGGCCCGGTTGTTGACCGCGGATGCCGCACCGATGAGGGTCTCCCGTTCGGTGGCGCCGACGGACAGGTACGAGTCGATGATGTTGAACATCTGGAACGCCTCGCCGGACTGCTCGCTCTTGCCGGTCAGCGGCGCACGGAGCTTGAACCGGTCGATCGCGGTGCGCACGCGGATGTCCCACCGTCCGTGCGCGAACCACCAGATCCCGAACAGGGTGGCCGCGACCGCACCGATGCTCAGGCCCCACACGACGATGTCGCTGAGGACGAGGGTGAACGTGGTGAACAGGCCGATTTCCAGGTCGAGCTGCTCGTACATGTCCACGAACACAGGCATGACCATCCACGCGGTGACGAACAGCATGGCGATGGACAGGACCGCGATGATGATGGGCTCGCGGACAGCGTTGCGCATCTTCCGGGAGTTGTCGTTGCCGGCGTCGAGCAGGTCGACGGCGGTGCGCAGCGACGCGCCCGGCTTGCCGGTCTTCGCCCCGACACGGAGCATGTTGTGGACGACGGGCGGGAACAGAGACTCCGGCTCGAACGCCTGCACCAAGGTGAGGTTGTCACGGACCAGCCGGTCGTAGATGCGGTCGAACGCGTCGCCGATGCGGCCGCCGGCGTACTCCTCAGCGACCATCTTCACCGCCTCGATCTCGGCGGGGTTCACCTCGAGGACGATGGCGAGCGCACGGACGGAGTTGGCGATCTCCATCGGCTTCGGCTTGGACGTGCCCTGCCAGAAGCCTTCCTTGCCGCCGTTGCGGCGGACCGCCTCACGGCGCTTCTGCCGCTTGTCGAACTCGCGCTGGTTCTTCTTCTCCCGGCGGGCACGGGAGCGGGCCTCGTCCGCTTCGATCTTCTCCTCGGCGGACGCTTCCGCGAGACGCTTCTTCTGCCGCTCCTTCTCCTCCTTCGCGACCTGCGCCAGACGCTTGCGCTCTGCAGCGTCGGGGCGGGAGGCGCGCGCTTCGGCCTTCCGCTTCTCGCGGAGCTCCTTGTTCGACAGGCCAGCCTCGTCGTCCGGGTCACCGGTCTGCCACTGCTCGTCGACGTCGGGCGTCGCCGGCACGGCGGGAGCTTCCCACTGGTCGTCGTCAGCGGTGGCCCACACCTCCGGCTCAGGCTCGCCGGCATCCAGCTCCTCCGGTGCGGGCCCTGCGGCGCTCGTCTCCTCCGATACGGCCGCTGCCGGGCGGGCGAACATGCGCTTCCACCAGGGCACGCGCACCGGGACAGTCACATCCTGGCGCACCTCGGCCACGGCCTCCACCTCGACGTCGGTGGGGCTCTCGGCCCACACCTCCTCGACGACCGGTGCGGTGTACTCAGGGATGACGACCTCACCACCGGACGCCCAGTCCGCGTACGGGATGTCCGCCGCCGGGTCGTCGAATCCCTCCGGGACCGGGCGGGGTGCGGGAGCTGCCGCAGGGGTGTGCTCCCAGTACGGGAGGGTGAACGGCTTGACCGGCGGGAGGGTCTGGCCGGTGACCTCGAAGTCCGCGTGGGTCTCCGGGTCGTACACGCGGCCGTGGCGTGCCCAGTACTCCCGTCGGGTCTGTTCGAGTCGCTCTTGTTCGGTCATGTCCGAACTCCCATGCGCGCCGCCAGGTCAGCCGGCTTGAGAGCGTTCGCGAGGGCGACCTCGTGGGTGATCTTCCCGGCCTGGAACAGGGCGAGCAGGTCGTCGTCGCGGGAGAACGTGTCCCCGTTCTGACGGACCTCGGAGGACATCAGCAGGGCGCGCAGGTCCCCGCCGGTCTCCCGGTCGGCAAGCTTGGAAGCGATGACGTTGTCCACCTTCAGCAGCTCACGGACGGGGACCACCCGGCCGTCCCGGGACGGGATGAGCTTCTGCACGACGACTCCGCGCAGAGCGACAGACAGTGTCTGGGCGACCTCGTTCTGCTCGTCGGAGGGGAACGCGCCGATGAACGATGCGATCGCCTCCGGCACCGCGGAGGCGTGACTCGTCGCAAGGACGAGGTGACCTTCGACAGCGGACTCCAGCGCGGCACGCTTGGTGACCGAGTCGCGAAGCTCACCGAGGAGGATGATGCCGGGCTTGGAGCGCTTCGCTGTCTGCAGGCCCTGGAAGAACGAGTCCACGTCCGTGTGCACCTCACGCTGGGTGATGAGGGACTTGTCCGAGCGGTGCACGAACTCGATGGGGTCCTCGAGCGTGTAGATGTGGCGGGCCTGGGTGCGGTTGACCAGGTCCACCAGGGCAGCCTGCAGGGTGGACTTGCCGGACCCGGTGGGGCCTTCGAACAGGATCAGCCCGTCGGTGTTGTTCAGCACCATGTCGATGAGGGTCTGCGGGACCGGGTTCTCCTGGAACCGGGAACCGGCGATGTTCGGAGGCTCGGACGGGAGCAGACGCACGTTCAGGGCGTACCGGCCGCCGTGGGAGTGCTGACGCCGCCACGTCATGCGCAGACGGATGCCGATGATGTCGCGGGCGACCTCGACGGTGCCTTTCGCCCCCTTGGCCAGTTCCTGCGCGCCACCCCGCTCGGAGGCGAACGCTTCCGCCCACTGCAGGACGAGATTGTCGGTCATCTCGATGCCGGTGCGGTGCTCGGCGCCGTTCTCGTGAACCCACACCTGGTCGCCGCCGACGAACTGGATGTCGGACCCGTTCGGGTGCTGGGCGATAGCAGCTCGGAGGACCTGCTCCATCTTCGCGGGCGCCGCGGCCACCGCAGCTTCCCAGGCGCTCTTCGCGTCAGTCGACACCGAGGACCCTCCTCACTTCCCGGAGGTCGGTGACCCCGCTCTCCACCAGCTCCTGCGCACAGTGGCGCAGCGTGAACATCCCGTTCCCTGCGGCAACCGCGTGCAGCTCAGCGAGGTTCGCGCCGGCGGCCAGAGCTGCGGCGAAGTCGTCGTTGAGCAGCAGCACCTCATGGATCGGGCACAGACCCCGGTACCCGGAGTCGCCGCAGGTGCCGCAGCCGGCACCTGCACAGTCGGTGCAGAGTCGGCGCAGCAGACGCTGGCTGATGACAGCCCGCAGCTGAGCGCCGAGGGTGCGGGGCTTCGCGTCAGCGAGCGCCATCAGCTGCATGACGGCGCCGATGGAGTCGTTCGCGTGGATGGAGGCGAGCACCTTCGCGCCGGAGTTGCCGATTTCCAGAGCGGCGGACGCCTGCTCGAAGTTGCGGATCTCACCGATCATCAGCACCTCGAGGTCGGAACGGCGAAGACCGGTGAGCACCTCCGGCCAGCCGTTGCCGGCTTCGGCGTTGATGCTGATCTGGTCCACGTCCTCGATCCGCATCTCGACGGGGTCTTCGACCGTCCACACGGTCACGTCCGGGCCGCCGAGCGCGCGCACGAACGTGCGCAGAGTGGTGGACTTGCCGGAGCCCACGGGACCGGCGACCAGGACGAGCCCGTTCGCCATGCCGATGGCCCGGTCCACGAGCTGGCGGTTGTGGGCGTTCAGGTTCAGGTCGTCCATCGTCACGGCCACGTCCGCGGCCGGCAGACGCAGCGCGAGCGTCTCCCCCGCGTAGGTGGGGAACACGGCTACACGAATGTCCACGGCCCGGGCGAGCTCGCCGTCTTCGACGGTCTCCTTGAACGGGTACAGCCCGTCGAGAGGCTGGATGGCGGGGCCGGAGCCGATGCCGGCGGTCGCCTTGATGTGGTTGACGAGGGTATCCGCGTTCTGGCCTTTGAGGGTCGCGACCGGCTGCATGGTCCGGTTGATGCGGGCGCGGATTTCGACTGCGGAGCCGGTGGCTGCCTGCCCGAGGGCGACGTACTCGGGGTCGCGGGTGAGGCGGATCTGGATGTCGGACCAGCCGTTGTCGATCGCGGCGACGACGACCCGGTCCAGCCACCCCTTGACGGTGTTCGCGCCGGTGAAGTCGATATCGACCATCACTGTCCCTTCTTCGGCGCGGCGGCGTGGAGGGCCGCGATCGCCTCGATGTCCTGCACTGCGGTCAGCAGCGTCTTGTACGACTCGTCCGGGCCGTGGTGGCTGAGCAGCCGCCCGCACGTGTCGCAGGTGAGCTCGCGGGGGTGCGTGCCGGAAACGAGGATCGGGTGGGTGGAGGCGGCCTTGATGTCGTACGCACCCTTGGAGATGTTGTTGAACAGGATCTGCGGGGACACGCGGGTGACCTCGCTGAGGTACACGTAGCTGGTGTCCAGCTCCTTCACGACGGTTCCGTCGGTGAGGTTCGGAGAGCGGCGGAGGGCGTCGAAGGTGTCGGCGACGGCTTCGGCGAAGGCGGTGTGGATGTCGTTGGTCATGGGTGGGCTTCCGGGTTGAGGGCTTCGCGGAGCTGGGCGGCGACTGCTTCCAGTCGAGCTGCGACAGCAGCCCAGGCGGTTGCCTGCTCCGAGGTCAGGTGGCCGTCCGCAGTCAGGGTGCTGACCGCGTGGGCCACCTCTGTGCCGTGCTGGATGAGGTCCTCTATGCGCGAAAAGTCGCTGACCAGACGGAATGCGGCGACCTGCTCGGCGGACTGTCCGAACAGGGACGACATCGCTTCCAGCTGTGCGTGACGGGCCGGTGCCGGCATCGCGTCCAGCTGGGCTGCGAGGGCCACCTGCGCGTCCGCGGTGGGCAGGGATGCCAGCTGCGGGTACTTCTCGACGGCTTCGGCGGCGCGGGCGGCGACGGTCACTTCCTGGAGGACCCGGTTGACGGGGACACCGTCCTCGTCGATGCGGGTGAGGCCTTCGGCGGCTTCACGGCGCACGTGCATGGGGCGGGTGACGTCTTCGGCGACTCGGACGATCTGGTCGACGCGGTCCATGGTGGTTCGGCTGACGCCGGTCTCGGCGACGGCGAGCTCGGAGGCCCAGTTCTTCCGACGCTCCGCGAGGGGCGCACCGGTCCGTCGCTGTGCGGGGCGGGCGGCCAGTTCCCGCAGGCGCCGGCGGGCGGCGGCAGCCTGGACGGGGGTGTACTGGGTGCGGATGCCGTTCGCGGCAAGCTCGCGGCGCAGCCGCTCCGCGTCGCAGGTGGCGGTGTCCGGGTTCGTGTCGATGATGACGGGGATCTCGTCGATGCCGAGGTGGTCGAGGGCGGCGAGGCGGCGCAGTCCGTCCACGAGCTGGTGGTGCTCATCGACGAGCACGGGGTACAGCAGGCCGAGCTCCTGGATGGACCAGGTCAGCTCGTCCAGGGTCTCGGTGTCGAGGTTGCGGACCCGTTCGCCGATGACGATGTCGCGGCGGTGGAGGGTGCGCTGGGCGGGGGTGCGGACGGGAACGGTGCTCATGCGGCGGCCGCCGTGATGAGGGTGAGCAGCCGGCCGGAGATGTGCGGTTCGACGGCGGGGGCCGGGTGCCCGGCGGCGGCGAGCTGTACGACACCGGGAAGGCCTGCGGGGGTGCCGAGGATGACCTCGATGAGGGTCTTCCACTGGTGGGCGGTCAGGTGCCCGCCGATGACGGTGTGGCACTGTTCGGCGCGGGCGATGGACGCGCGCGGGCTCGGGGAGCCGGTGAGGGCGTCGGAGACGACGTCGATGAAGATGAGCCGGTGCGCGTCGTCGAACCCGGCCATGGTGAGCACCTGGTCCAGGGCCGCCTTCGCGCGGACGTTGCGGGGGTCGACGGTGGGCGCCTCGATCCTCTCCCCCTCGCTGGCGGCCAGGTCCGTGTCGTCGATGCCGGTGACGCCGGCGGCGGCGCGGGTGGCGGCGCGGCGGACGGTGGCGGCGGAGGTGATCTTCCGGGCGGCCTCCTCCTCACGCTCGAGGGCGCGGCGGACAGCGGCGGACGTGTACGCCCACAGGTCGCACGTCTCGTCGGCGAGGAGTTCGTCGTCGAGGGTGACCCACACCTCGAACGCGTACGAGAGCGCGTCGGCGGGGTCGGCGCCGGTGCGGCGGGCGAGCGGGGTGAGACGGTCGAGCGCGTCGGCGAGGACGGCGCGGGCGTCGGGGGTGGACCACCAGGCGGGGTCGGTGCGAGCGGTGATGATCGCGTGGCGGAGGCTGGGCGTGGGCATGAGGCGTGACCTTCGTTCGTGGGCACCGCATACCCTGCGGCGAAGGCCCCCGCCAACCCGCCTTGGTCGGCTGTTTCTCCCTCTCACCTGGGATTCTTCGAACCTACCTTGGTGCGATGCCAAGCTCGATCCAAGTTCGAAAACGTCGAAACACCCAGGTCAGGGCATAAAAAAGACGCTCCAGCCAAGTCTGCCAAGTGCGGAACGTCTATGTATAAGGACGGAGAGGGTGTGTGGTTTTCTCCCGTCCCTTCTTCTACTACTTACTTTTTCTTCTCACGTAATACAACTACTACTTGGCAACCTTGGCAGGGGGTCTCGAGCCCTTGAAAACACTGGGCAAACTCCAGCCAAGGTGACCTTGGCAGAGGTTGGTTTTCCTTGGCTGAAGACCCCGATTCCTTGACATCCATGTCAAGGTTCGGGGTCAGAGGAGCCCCCGAGCTCGCAGGAACGGGACCGGGTTGAACGGCTTCCCATTCTTGTAGACCTCGAAGTGGAGGTGGCAGCCGAACGAGTTCCCGGTGTTCCCGACCTTCGCGATCTGCTGACCGGCATCCACCTTGTCGCCCTTGTGGACCAGGAACCCGCCTCCCACGATGTGGGCGTACCCGGTGGCGAGCCCGTCACCGTGGTCGATCTTCACGTAGTTGCCGTACCCGCCGTTGTACCCCGCGTAGACGACCTTCCCCGCCGTCGCCGCGACGATCGGGCTGTTGCAGGCAGCGGCCAGGTCCAGGCCGTAATGGTAGCTGGACGAGCAGTAGTTCGGGCCACAGGTGGAGTGGCGGGGCCCGAACCCGGAGCTGACATTCCCCTTACTCGGACGCGCCCACCCGGCCGCCTTCTGTGCCTTCTTCACCGGCTTCGTCTTCACCGGCACCGTCGTGTTCGGAACCTGCGGCTTCACCGTCACCTTCGGGGTCGGTGTCGGGGTGGGTGCGGCGCTGCCGCCACCGCCGGTGATCTTGCCCGCCTGCGCTTTCGCCTGTCGTTCCCGTTCTGCGCGCGCAGCCTTCTCCGCCTCCGGACCGGTCTTCCCCGCGGCCAGCGCAGCCTGCTGTGCTTCGAGGACAGCGAGCTGATCGCGCAGCGTCACCGTCTCGGCCTCCGCAGCCTCCTGCCGGTCCTGCGCGCGCTGCATCCGTCCCTGCGCGGCGCCCAGGCGCCGCTGCGCCGCCTGCGCCTCATCGGCATGGTGGAACAGGTACTCGTTGCGCAGCACGAGACGGCGCAGGGCCGTATCCGGGCGGCCCGGGTCGTCGAGGAAGAACGGCTCGCTGACGTACTCCGGCCCGATGACAGGGCCAAGGCTCGTGTGGGTGTGGTCCACGGCGCCGTCCGAGGCGATCGCCGCTTCGAAGAACTCCTGCTGGGCGGCGTGGTAGTCGTCGCCGGCGGAGACCGCGGCAGCTTCGGCGGCGGTGATCTTCTCGATCAGCTGGGCGATGAGCAGGCGAACCCGCTGCATCTCGGCGCTGTCCACTGCGGTGATGACCGGCGCGGGCGCGGCGACAGCGGCCGGCGCGGTGACCGCGGCCAGGAGCATCGCACTCAACAGCCCGGCGGTGAGGCGGGACAGCTTCACGGGGACCTCTCTTCGGGGAACGACGACAAGCGCCCCTGCAGGCGCTGCCTCTCCCATGCGCGAGCCCCGGGCGAGATTCGAACTCGCGACCGCCCGATTACAAGTCGGGTGCTCTGGCCAGCTGAGCTACCGAGGCGAAGACGAGGACCCGAACCTCCCCACGAGCACGGGCCCTCACCGCTCCCCCGCTTGGACTCGAACCAAGAACCTGCCGGTTAACAGCCGGCTGCTCTGCCAATTGAGCTACGGAGGAATGACACCGCACATCGTCGGGCGGTACAGGTCCCCTATGCGCGGTGGTCGGCAGAACGAGGTGACACGGGGTCAGCGGTCATCGCGGCCCCAGTCGACGATGTCCACCGGCACCGGCGGCGGGAGGGGAAGCTCCACCTCGGCGAGGCAGCGGATGCAGCCCAGGTACGGTTCGGTGAAGTCCCGGCCGACGTGCACCCATTCGTCCTCGTCGTGGTTGTAGACCTCCTCGACCTCGACGAGCTCGTACTCGAGCACCGAGGTGGCGTGCCCGATGAACCCGCACACGACGATCTCGATGACCTGCAGCCAGGGGCCGCGGTCGGACTGGTCAGCGATGGTGAACCGGTCCGCGTTTCGAAATGGGGACACGCTGGGCTATGCGCCAGGGCTTCGCGCCCGGGGTGGGCGACTCTGTGAGGCAACACCGCGCATGTACAGGCCACAAGCCCATCTGCGAGAGCGGAGCACACAATGTCCCCAGCCCCTGACGTTCCTGGCGTCCGTTACCTGACCAGCCGCACCGCTGTTGCCGACTTCTTCGACCTTGTGATGAAGGAGCAGCTGATGTTCCCCGCGGTGGTGGTCACCAAACCGACCCATGAGCCGGCGCCGTACATCCCGTTGAACGAGCTGTACGAGTCGATCGGCGACATCGCCGACATCTACTTCCTCGACTCGACCGCTGTCGATGTCCGCGACGTCGTGCCCCGCAACACCGGCGGACCGTCCCTTGACGAGGTGAACGTGTACGGCGGCGCGACCCGGGTGTTCCCCGCTGGGCAGTGGGACAGTGCCCGCCTGTTCACCGCCCGCAGCGCCGACGAGGGCCGCCGGCGGGTGCGGACCATCACCGGTCATGTGAAAGCGCTCGTCGGCGCGAATCGCGGGTCCGTGTCCTACACGACCAGCACCCCCGAAGCCGGTGACGTCGCCCGCCGGGAGTCGGACTCCATCCGGTGCGTGCAGCTGGAGGCGGAGAACGCGGAGCTTGCCGCGAAGGTCGCCCGCCTGGAAGCGCAGCTGGCAGCGAAGCCGAAGCCGGCCCCGAAGCCGAAGACCGGCCCGATCCCGGTGCAGAAGCCGGCCCGTCGCATGTTCGCCGACGCGGACGCGGAGATCCGGTTCCGGGTGATGACCCTGTGGGCGGAGCAGACCACGCCCGCTCAGAAGCAGGAGTCGCCGCTGCCGAAGTACTCGTTCGGTCCCGGGTTCGCCGCGTCGCTGGATGACCTGTCCGCCCACAACCCGCAGCTGCTGGACAAGGTCGCCCGGTGCGCGCTGCGTGTCCTTCTCGGCCAGGACCGTGACGGCCACAAGCTGGACCCGGCAGGGAAGACCCGTGAGGACGGTGCGGTCGCGTGGCGGTCGTACGTGGAACAGAACACCGCGTCCGCCCGCCGCCTGCACTACTGGCGTCTTCCTGGCGGGCAGGTGGAGCTGGCGAAGGTCGTCCTCCACGACGACTACTCGATCTGACGCGAGACGAGACGAACCCCCGCAGGTCAGCCTGCGGGGGTTCGTGATCGGGGCCCCTCTTTGTGAGGGGTTTCTGCCGTTTACCCTGCGGCAACTGTGCGCTCGGCGGTCCACGCGTTCAACGCGTCGATCGTGTGCGCCCGGCCGCCCTCCCCACGCTCAGCGAGGTACTCCTGATGGGTGATGCCCGCGTCCATTGCTCGCTGCCAGTCCTCCTGCCGGGGGCGGGTGCGCGGTGTGGACGCCGGCCCCTTCGGGTGCACCTCGAGGATGACGGCGCGGACGATGGTGCGGGAGATGCCGAGCTCACGGCCGATGACCTTCGGCCCGTGACCCTTGTCCTTCATCCGCAGGATCCGGGCCTTCTGCTGGTCGGTGAGCGTGATGCCCTTCCTGCGTTCGAGACGTTCCAGCTCGGTCTTCGGCGGTGGCAGCTCCGTCACCGCCCCGTGCGTGGCGGCGTGGGTGACCGGGTCGCAGAACGGACCCCGCCCATCCATGCCCAGGCACGCGCAGCCCTTCACGATGCAGCAGCCGACGAAGTTGGTGTGGACCATCTCCGAGTGCCCGCAGGCGTTGCAGTCAAACACGGATGTCTCCCTTCCATTTGCCTTCGTAGTGGGTCTGCACCCGGCCGGTCGGTGCCAGCCGGTGCCAGGTGAGCACGACCGGCAGGTATGCGTACACAGTGTCCAGGCCGCGGTCGTCGGAGACGGCCATCACCTGCTCGCGGGCGATGAGCTCGCTGAACCCGTCGTTCAGACGCTTCGAGCCGGCGGGCACCATCCGGTGCCGTGTCCCGACCGGCCGCTCATGCAGGCGTGCGACGACGTCGAGGGCCTCATCGGAGAGCCGGTCGAGGTCCGGCTGGGAGTCGTCGGTCTCCTCGTTGATGTCGAACCCGTGCCCGGCGGCAGCGGCGAGCAGGTTCACGATGGGGCTCGCGTCGCCGAGCCGGTAGCCGCGGAGCGCGTCGTAGTACGAGGACCGTTCCATCAGCAGCCACGGGCTGACCGGCGCCCGCAGCGCCCCGACGAGGAGTGCCCGCCCGATGCGGCCGTTCCCGTCCGCGTACGGATGGATGGTCTCGAACTGGGCGTGCGCGATCGCGGCGTTCACGACCGTGGACGGGCGGAAGGAGGCGAACGCGGCAAGGTCCTCCATCAGCTCCCGCACCCGTTGCGGTGCGGGTGCGACATGGTCGCCGACCCGCACGAACGTCTCCCGGAACCCCGCATACCCGGGGGTGCGTTGCGCTTTCATCAGCCGGGTGTGCGCGGCACGGTGGTCGTCGTACCGGGCGGTCGTGGCGAGCGCGTCCGTGATGGCGTGGAAGTTCGCGGCGACCGCACGCCCCGCGTCGGTGACTGCCGGATGCCGGGGCTGCAGGATGGCGAGGGCTGCCTGGGTGACGGAGACGTCGATGTTCTCGATGCGGCTGGAGGTGACCGCTTCCACGAGCGTCGCCCCGAACCCCATCGCCTGCGGGGGAACCTGGTCGAACGGGAACATGACGCCGGTGCCGGCCAGTCGGGCGATCGCCGGCGGGAGACTGGTCGGGGTGGCCGCCACACGCTCGATGAGGGTCGGTGGGACCAGGATGGGGTCGCTCATGCGGTGAACACTTCCATGAGCCCGCACCCGAACGCTTTCGACCTGCCGACACCTTCCCTCCGGTACCGGTTCACCTGGTCGCCGTTCACGACCCGCCCGGTGCCGACGATGGTGACCGGTTCCAGGGCGGCGCCGCGGCGGTGCGCGCGGGACGCTGTGATGGACCGGAGCCGGGTGACGGTGAACGCGTCACCGACCTTCCGCTGGAACCAGGCGGGGATGTCGTCGACGAGGCGGGTGCGGCCGCGGACACGGGTGACCGCGTCCACGGTGGCGATGAACTCGACCTCGTCGCCGGTGGCGACCGGGATGCGGCTGTCCCGGGTCCACACCGTCGCAGGCTCGGGAACGTCGGTGGGTTCGATGTCACTGACGACGAGGACACCGGTGTGCTCGGCACGCCACAGGATGTTCGCGCCGGCACGGCGGGCGCCGGGCTCACCGGGAAGGGTGGCGGAGGTGAACAGGGCCATCGTCTGCTGGTGGACGGCGTCCGCGTCCGAGGGGTCGGGAATCAGCTTGGCGGGCAGGTGGGTGCAGTAGGTCATGCTCGCTTCCAGGCTTCGAGGGGTGTGGTGGCGCGTTCGGGGTCTATGCGGGCGACCTGGGTGGGGGTGAACGGTTCGACCAGGTACACCGGCAGCACCCGACCGGCCGGGGCGGTGGACGGGAGATGTTCGAGGACGGTGAGGCCGTCGCCGGGCCGGACGCCCAGGTGGAACGGGTAGGCGGGCGCGAACGCCTGACGGCCCAGGTACGGGGTGAACACCGGGCGCCTGACCGCGTCGTCAAGCTCCGCGATGGCAGCGTCGTCACCGGTGAACGCGGCGATGAACTCCGCGTCGGCGAGGTACGCGCGGCGGCTGATCATCGGCTGGATGCCTCCGGGCACGATCCAGGCTGTGCCAGCGCCGAGGGGGACGGTGAAGTCGGTACGGCGGGTCTTCTGCCGGGTGCTCAGCCGCATCGCCCGCTGCCGGGACGCGGCGATGTCCGCCGGCGGCGGGGTGACCGCGTGGTAGTCCTCCTCCACGGTCCCTGCCCGGTCCACCCGCACATGCATGACCAGCCCGGTCACCAGCGGTGAGCTCTCCCCTCGAGCCACTCCGAGGGCGGCGTGAAGGAGTCCTTCCAGCCCGGTGCGGGTGGGGACCTTCTCTGTCGGCCGGTACATCTGCGTGGCGTGCCCACCCCAGGACTGGCGTGGGGCGGCGAGCCGCAGCAGCAGGGTGGAGGTCATGCGCGGAGGAAGTTGAGAGCGAAGTCGGTGTACTCGCCGAACGAGCCGACCTCCGACACGTTCGGCAGGTGCCGGGCAGCGGCGGTGCCCGTGTAGAACGTCGCCCCGAACAGGTCCGGGTCGAACGCGCGAGCATCCGCTGCCTTGTTCAGCAGCGCCTGGATGCTGGGGGTGAGGAACCCGTTCTCGTTCGCGATCACCGGCTCGTGGAAGTCATACACGACCCGGTGCGCCTGCTCCTCCGCCACGATCAGTGCCGGGAGGGTCTGCGCTGCGGTCCCCGCGGCACGTCCGGTGGGCAGGTCGAGGGTGATGTGCCGGATGAACGACCTCAGGGGCGCCTCCGCTTCGGTGCTGTCGAGACGAAGGTCCCAGTTGCGGGCCAGCTGGGCACGGTCCAGGGTGAACGACCGGTAGTACACACCGGTCGTCTGCATCCGGAACCCGAGCTGCCCAGCACCCAGATGCTGGGTCTCCGCGTCATCGACGGCCGCGAACCAGTCCAGCTCGATGACGACCGCGTGGGTGGTGACCGCGTCCCCCACCGACACAGCAGCACGCACGTTCAGTCCGGGCGCGGCCGCGAACATGCGACCGAACGCAGCGATCGCCAGCGAGTCCGTGGAAGTCGCCTCCACCGCGGGCCCACCGTCCTTGTCTTTCGCGTACGTCTGCGCGAGCCGTTCCAGCTCCCCACCGCTCAGCCACACCAGCGTGTCCTTCTTGCCGTCCGAGTCAGCACCGTGCGTGAGACTCTTCACCCGGTCGGCGATGGACGAGGTCAGCTTCGTCCGCTCCGTCTTCGACAGCGAACCGCGGATCTGCTCCACCCGGTCCACGATGGCGGGCACAGCGTGCTTGGTGCGCACAGACTGCTGCTCCACGTCCCGCTCGAACCCGACCCGCGCGGCACGCTTGAGCGACTGAGAGGACAGGCGGGCCCGGGTGACACCGCCTTCGGTGACCTGCTTCGGGGCACCGGACTCGTCACGGTTCAGGTTGTGCCAGGGCAGCGCAGTCAGCGTGTGGACGGTGAGGAAGGGATGGCTCATGAGTCTTTCCGTTCAGGTCGGGCACTGTCTCCATGCGCGGCGGGCGTGTAGAAGTCGACCAGGTACCGGGACCGGGCCTTCACATCGAGGTCCACCCACCCGGCCATCAGGTCCACGTATTCGACGAGGTTCACCGGCCCGCAGGCGCCAGCACGAGACACGACGTTCCCCATCAGCCGCTGCACGACCTCCACCGGCGCGGTGAGCGCCGCGTTCAGAACACCAGCGGTCCCACCGCCGGCCAGGACCGCGAGCGCACGCCCCAGGGGCGCGACCGGCGTGTGCCGCAGCCGCGGCTCCCGGACGATGTACCCGAGTGCGGTGACCGCCGCCGCCCGCTGCCTCTCCGGCAGATGCTGCACCCGCTTCACGATCGCCGGCACCTTGAGCGCCGCTTCCGCACCAGACGGAGTGGTCGCCCGGGCGAGAACACCACGCACGTGCCCACTGTGGGCGGCGTCACGGACCGCGAGGGCCCAATGGACGAGCGCGCCCGTCCCCTCCCCCGCCTGATGCAGCGGGTTGTCCCCCAGCAGGTTCCGGGTCAGGTATACCCGAGCCGCCGCGATCCCTTCCGCTTTCGTGCCCCCGGCCAGGGTCGCGGAGTTCGTGTACGGGCCCATCACCTTCTCGAACGCGTCCAACGCTGCCCGCGCGAACGCCGACCGCAGGCTGTCGTCGAACACGTCCGCGTGGATGAGCTCGTCCAGCAGCGGTTCGGCTTCCACACTGAACCGGGCGAACAGCTCGTTCGTGACCCGCGACGCGAGATCCTTCCCGAGCGCTTTGAACGCCGCCCCGTAGAACGACTTCCGAATCGGCGTGAGGGTCGTGTTCGTCAGCGAGATCAGCCGGTTCCTTGCCCGCGGGGCCGCGATCGCGGACGCCTCACCGACACGGGTGAAGTGGGTGATGTCCGGCGCCTTCGGGTTCTCCACCATGATCGACACCACATCGGCGCCGCTGACCTCCACCAGCCCCGGCTCCATCGGCCGGGCACTGTTGCGGGTGTCGTCGACCGCGAACCACTCCGCCGCCCACTGCAACGCGCTCGCGGTCGGGTGCAGCGGGTGGATGGGTCGGAACTCGCCTGTCTCCTGGCCGGCTTTCATGACGGGGGCGCGGGCGACGGTGGGGTCTGCACGCCACAGGTCCTGTTCGGTGGTGCGGACGCCGTCTTTCGCTTCGGCGGCGACCAGCGGCAGCCCGTGGATACGGCGGCCGGCGACGTTCACGCCGATGCTGGTCCCGTCTTCCGCCCATCGGACGAGGTAGGCGGAGCCGGTCCAGGTGGAGGCGGTCAGTGGGGCGACGGGGCGGGTGTCCCCGTCGATGGCCCACAGGGGCTGGTTCCCTGAGCCGCGACGGTCGTTGCGGGTGTGGTTCTCCATCGTGTTCGCGAGGAGGGTTTCGGCGAGGGTGCGGCCGCGCCAGAACACCCGCAGGCCCTTGCTGCCGATGGTGAGGGTGCCGCGGGGCCGCCAGCCGCTGTCGGGGGTGTCGGTGTAGTACCCGGCGGAGCGTCCGACGGTGCCGGTGGAGTAGAACCAGGAGGTGACCAGGCCCTGCGCGATGCGGGCAGGGGACCCGGCGTCCGGGTGGGTGAAGTCGCCGGGTTTGCCCCACCAGGCTTTGCTGGACGCGCCAGGGTTCAGCAGCAGCCATTCGGTGGAGTTCACGTTGTCGTCGGGGATGATCCGGGCGTCCTGCAGGAACGGGGTGTCCGGGTGGCGGAGGTGCCACCGGTCCCCCACCTTGTCGAGGGCTGTGACGATGGCTTCCCGCGGGAAGCCTGAGGAGGCCCAGGAGGTGTAGTCGGCGGTCGGGTCTTCGCGGGCGATGAGCGCTGTCACGCCGGGCAGGAACCGCATCAGGCCCGCCCAGATGTGCGGTTCGGTGCGGATCTCCCGGATGGTGTGCGCGTGCTCGAGGGCGGTCTGCAACGGCAGGGTTGCGCTCTTGCCGTCGAGGTAGACGACGGGGATCCAGGGGACGTCGTGGCGCACGTCGTACGCCCTGACGGGGGTGGTGTTCATGTGGGCGTCTATGCGCCCAGGTCAAAGGCGCAGGCCGAGCCGTTCGTCGTAGTGGGTGTCGGTGGTCAGCCGGACGGGCACGACCCCGCGCAGCTCGGACGCACCGAACGGGGACACGTCCCGGTCGAAACGGTGCTCGATGTCGATGAGCGGCTGCAACGGCAGACCGTTCCCGACCCTGTCGAGGGGCACCTGCACGGTCAGCCCGAGGAGGACGGCGACTTCCCGCGGGTGGACGGTCTTCAGCTTCCGCAGGACCGTCTGGTCGTCCATGTTCCCCCGCCACGCCCAACGGCCTGTGGCGAACTGGTCGACGATGAGGACCGGCAGCTGGGCGTAGTCGGTGAACCGGGTCGCGGTTTCCGTCTGCTCGTCCGGGCGGGTGAGCATCGCCAGTTTCGTGAACGTCAGCGGGCCGACGAACGGGCCCTGCCGGTCACGGGCGTGGATGGTGACCTCGTGGGCGGCGCGGGCGCGGCGGGCGGCCGCGGTGATCTCGTCGAGGGTGCCGGCGGTGGTGTCGTCGTCCTCGGTGAAGTCGTAGTGGGCGGCGTCCACGAACTCCTGCACCCCGGCGGGGATGGCAAGCGTCCCCCGCATCTGCTTGAGGGCGGCGTACGTGCGTGTCAGCGCCCCGTACGCGTACGGGAGCGCGAGCGCTTCGGAGGGCCGGTCGGCGAGCTCGTCCGGCTCTTTCAGGGTGACGACCGTCAGGCGGGGGCGCTGTGTGGGACGCTGGTGCCAGTGGTCGCCCCACACGCCTGCGGTCACCTTCGAGTGCCGCCACTGACGTCCCGCCCTCTGGATGAGTGCGGAGGCGGGTGCGAGCTCTGTGATGATGATGTCGAAGTCAAGGTCGAGGGACGCTTCGATGACCTGGGTGCCGACGACGATGCACCCTTCGGTGCGGGCGCCCTTCCCGGCGAGGGTCTCCAGTTCCCGGGACAGCTGGGTGCGGTGCTCCGCGCTCATCCGCGAGTGCATGGCGGTCACGTCGGGGACCCCTGCCAGCAGCAGGTTCTCGGTGATCTGCTGCACGTGGCCGACACGGTTCATGATGACGGCGATGCGGGCGTTCGGGTGCTGACGGTGCGCTTCGAGAGCGATCTCTGTCGTCCGGTTCGCGAGGGTCGTCGCCGGTGCTTCCCCGTCCCGGTACGTGAACGTGCGCAGGTCGAGGTCCAGGTCGAACTGGCGGGCGGTGTCCAGCGGGGTGGTGACTGCCTGCCCGTCGTGGACGCGGACGTGGGCGGGGTAGGCCGGTTCGATGTCGATGGGTTCCCCGTTGTAGGCGTCCGCGAACCGTTGGATGAGCGCGGCGGGCAGGGACGCGGACAGCATGGTGACGCGGGTGTCGGTCATCCCCCACCAGGCGAGGAGCTCTTCGGCCAGCTGCACCTGGTACTCGTCCATGAGGTGCACCTCGTCGAGGATGACGTGCGCGTTCGCGATCGCGAGCAGGCGGACGGGGTTCCACTTCTGCCGGAGCGCACCGAGGAGCACCTGGTCGACGGTGCCGACGGCGACGGGGCTGAGCAGCGGCTTGATGTTCCCGAGGACCTCGGTCGCCCACGCGGAGTACTGCAGGCCACGGCCTTCGGTGTTCTTGGACAGGTAGAACCCGTTCAGGGACCGGTGGGCGTGCATGAGCGCGCCGACGTTGCGGGTCTTCCGGTACATCCACTGGATGCGGGACCACATCTTGTCGGTGGTCGCACGGGTCGGAAGACCCCAGATGACGGACTCCCCTGACTCGGTCATGTGGCGGAGCATCGCCGACTCGGTCTTCCCCGACCCGGTGGTCTCCGCGACGATCCACAGACCGCGGCCGACGGTGGTCGCGTCCTGCTGCAGCGGGTACAGGGGCAGGGTGGTGGAGCCCATGATGGCGAGCTTGTCGTTCGCGGGGGCCTTGTAGACGCCGATGGTGGCCGGCAGCAGCTTCCGGTACGCCCGCTCCGCTTTCCGGACGTACGCGGCGCCGGAGCCCTTCTTCGCGAACGCGTCGGCGGCCGTGGTGAACGGGACGAGCCCGAGCTGGTCACTGGCGACCCAGTCGGCGGTGATGGTGAACCCGGACAGGAGGATGACGGCGACACCTTCGTACGCGCACAGGGGCCGGGTGATGTCTTCGAGGGTGACCCCGGTCGCGCTCAGGACCAGGTCGATGATCTCGTCTCGTGCCTGCTCCCAGGTGCCGTCGGCGAGGAGCGCGTCGAGGGCTTCCTTCGTGTGGGAGCAGTCTCCGGCAACGTCGGGCCGGTACCTGCCGTGGTGGCCGCCGACGACAGCGCCTGCCCACCGGGCTCCGACTTCTTCTTTCGTCTCCTCCGGGAACTCGGACAGGACCGCCTGGGACACAGCTTCGTGGCGGGCGGCGAGCTTCGTGTCGTTGTGCACGCCGGCGGGGACGGTCATGTCGAACCCGGCGGCCCGTTGCGATGCGACGGCCGCGGCGAGCACGGCCGGGAGGGGCCGGTCGCTGAGCGCCTGGCTCTGGAAGATCGGGTTCGCTTTCCCGATGTCGTGAAGGCCCGCCACGGCAGCGGCGATCGCGCGTGCCTTCGCGGGGTCACCGGGCGCGAGGGCCGCGGTGAGCTTGTCTGCGAGCCCTGGACGCAGCCACAGGTCCCACAGGGCGTATGCGGCAGCGACGGTGTCGAGCAGGTGGCAGCGCAGGTCGTACGCGTGGGCCTTCCCGTCGCCGTCACGGAAGGTCTTCCCCCAGAACGGGGCGTGGTTCGTCATGCTGCCGCTATGCGCACGCCGCGTACATCCGTCACATGGCGACTGACGACACATCCGCCGAAGACTTCGGTTACGACCCGGCGTGGGATGACGAAGGCGCATCCCAGACACCGGAGACGATCCGCCGGCATGGGCTGAACGGTGGGCCGGAGGACCTGGCCTGCTTCTCTGCGATCATCGACATGCCCGTCGATGTGCTGTTCGAGCTCCTCGATGCGGAGACCGCCGCCGCGCAGACCACCCGCCCGCGCGTGTGGGAGCGCCGGCAGGGTCTACTCGTTGAGGTACCGGACCTGGATGAGTGCCGCACTTGGCGGGAGCGGCATGCGGCGAAGAAGACCGCCCAGCATGCCACGGTCCTCCGGTACCTGCGCCGCCAGCACATCGACGACACGATGTGGTGGATCCATGAGCATCACGGGAAGCACGACCCTGACCAGTACCTTCTCGCGCTCGCCCACCCGCACCTGCCTTCTCCGCTGGCCGCTGCGAACATCGCAGCGACGGTGGAGGAGTTCTTCGGGTCGGAGGCCCGGTTCGATGCGACCGTCCACGCGGGGCGGTTGAACGCTCTGACACTCGCTGCGATGGCAGGCCGGGCAGCCCGGTTCGGGGCAAGCTACCTGCACCACGCGACCCGCCACTGACGGTGTCCGTCGGCAGCCGCCCGTACGATGGACCGCTGTGACCGCCCTTGCCGACCGTGAACGCGCTGTCGCGTACCTGGATGCACGCATCTCCCGCGGGGACGGCGCCGACGACTGTTGGATGTGGACGTTGAAGCCGGACCGTGACGGCTACGGGGTCGCGAGCTTCGGTGGCCGGCAGTGGCGGGCGCACCGCCTGTCGTACACGGTCCACGTCGGCGACATCCCGGACGGTCACGACCTGGACCACGTCTGCGAGACCCGCCTGTGCGTGCGCCCATCGCACCTGGAACCGGTCACGAACTTCGAGAACTTCGTCCGGAAGTACCTCCGGCAGGGGCGGACACGTGAGGACGCGGAGAAGCTCGCCCAGTGGGATGTGCGGACGGTCGCGGATGAGCAGGCCCGGAAGGTCGCGCTGCGGGAAGCTCTGGCCCGCGCCCGGGAAGCGGGCCTGTTCGTCGGGGCTGAGGTCCGTGTCGGGTCAGGGGCCACGGTGTGGAAGGTGACCCACATCACCCCGGCGACAGCGGGCCTGCCGCGTGGTCCCCAGCATCTGCGGGCGATCGTGCAGTCCACCTCGTCCGGGCATCAGCGCAGCGAACCGCTGACCAGGCTGACCCCGTTGAGCGCATAGCGGTAGGGACCGACCAGGAGGACCACTGTGACCGTTCCCACCCCGTACGAAGACCTGCTCCGTGACGTGCTCGAGCACGGCACCCACAAGGAGGACCGGACCGGCACCGGGACCACGAGCGTGTTCGGGCGGCAGATCCGGTTCGACCTGGCCGAGGGCTTCCCGCTCATCACTACGAAGAAGGTCCACTTCCGCTCGATCGCGCTCGAGCTGCTGTGGTTCCTCCGCGGCGACGGGAACGTCCGCTGGCTGCAGGAGCGGGGCGTGACCATCTGGGATGAGTGGGCGGACGAGAACGGGGACCTCGGACCCGTCTACGGTGTCCAGTGGCGGTCCTGGCCTACCCCGGACGGGGGCACGATCGACCAGATCACCCGACTCGTGGACGCCCTCCGCGCTAACCCGGATTCCCGCCGGCACATCGTCACCGCCTGGAACCCCGCCGAGGTGGACGACATGGCACTCCCGCCCTGCCACGCCCTGTTCCAGCTGTACGTCGCCGACGGGAAGCTGTCCTGCCAGCTGTACCAGCGGTCGGCGGACCTGTTCCTCGGCGTCCCGTTCAACATCGCCTCCTACGCGCTGCTCACCCTGATGCTCGCCCAGCAGACCGGCCTGGAACCGGGCGAGTTCGTGTGGACGGGTGGTGACTGCCACATCTACGACAACCACCAGGATCAGGTGGCCGAGCAGCTGTCCCGCACCCCTTTCCCGTACCCGCAGCTGCGTTTCACCCGGCAGCCGGAGTCGATCTTCGACTACCGGTTCGAGGACTTCAAGCTCGTGGACTATGTGCACCACCCGGCCATCCGCGGCGCGGTCGCGGTGTGAGGTCGGTGCGCGCCGCTATCCTGCAGCGATGCGACATGCCCGCCCCGCCCTCACCACCCTGGCCGCCACCGCGCTTCTGCTTGCCGGCTGTGCCGGCATCGGCCAGCCCAGTCGGCAGCAGTCCTGCGCGGACATGACCGCTGTGCAGGAGAAGATGGTGCTGATGCTCGGCCGGTCCACGACGTTCGCCAGCTTGGAGTCCCTCCAGGAAGATATGCGTGCCCTGCTGCCGCTCGTCGACGAGTTGCGGGAGGTGCCGATCGACCCGTCGAACACGACGCTGGTCGAAGCGCGCGACAAGTGGGCGGATGCTGCTGAGCGCTTGTTCGACCGGGCCAGCAAGTCCACTGACACGGGCGCGTTGAAGCTGATGCTGACGAAGACGACGTCCGCCGCGATGGACGTGGAACGGCTGTGCAGGAACTAGCCCGATCCCGGGGGTGCGGGCTGGTTCTCTGCGGCCGCTGCGCCTGAGAGGCCCAGACCCTGAGTCAGCGGGAAGCGTCACCGCCGACGGCGGATGATCTGCATGAGGAAGGTCTCCCATCCGCGGAGCTTCGCTGCGGCGAACCGGTGGTTCCCGTCGAGCATCGCGATGGTCCCGTCTTCCCGTTCGACGCCCAGCGGTCCGTCGGCGCCGTAGAAGGAGATCTCGTCGTCGAACGTGTCCTCGTGTTCCCGTTCCACTCGGACACGTCGGGCATCAGCGCCATCTCGGGGCTGGTGGCTCCGGCCTTGAACTGGCCATTCGGGTGCCGCTGGCGCGGCGACGGTCATGCCGGCACCCGGCCGAAGAACTCCGAACGGTCCATGATGGAGGCGAGGGCGGCGACGTCGCCGAACAGGATGTCCATACCGGCCTATGCGCTCACCATGTTCGCTTCTTCGAACTTGGAGACGATGTTCGATTTCTGTCACATCCTTCCGGTGCCGCCCTCACGGTACTGTCGGCTCGACAGGAAGGACTCATCGTGACCAGCACGGCTCTCGTCAGCTCGACTGCCGACATGCAGGGCGATTACAGGTACAGCCTCACCCGCACATGGGATCCGGCGCTCGAGCCGCTGGTGTTCATCCTCCTGAACCCGAGCACCGCGGACGAGACGGCCAACGACCCGACCGTCACTCGATGCATCGGCCACGCGAGAAGACTCGGCTACGGCGGCCTGATCGTGGTGAACCTGTACGCATACCGTGCGACGGACCCGCGAGTGATGTTGAAGGCGGCGGACCCGGTCGGCCCACACAACGACCAGGCGATCGTTGAGGCCGTGACCGGGCGGACCGTCATTGCCGCGTGGGGCACGAACGCGAAGCCGGGGAGGGTGCGGGAGGTGCTCGAGCTCATCCCGCCGACCACGTCGATGTTCGTGCTGCAGCTGACGCCAGTGAGCCGGGTGCCGCAGCATCCGCTGTACGTGGGTAGAAGTGTCACCCCGATCCCATGGGCAGGGTGACGGTCAGCGGTTAGGGGCGGCCGGCCACCTGCGCCCACCGGTCGTGCGGGTCAAGGAGGGCGAGCGTCCCACGGTCTTCCGCGGTCACAGCGATGATGCGGTCGGTGAGCTTCGGCTTACGGAACGGGAGGACCGCTCGCAGCAGGAGCTCGTTCATCGCGTGCTCCGCGTAGTCCGGGTCGATGACGTACCCGTCCTCGAGGGCGTGGTCGCACCGCATGCGGGTGAGCGCCTGGTTCCGCAGGTACCGTTCCCGGACGGCGAGCTGCGCGTCGGATGTCATCGGAGCTTCCCTTTCTCGAACGCGTCCAGCCCGCCGGGGAGGGCGAGCAGCGCCAGGGCGAGGTGCGCGCCGACGAGCGCGTCGTCGCCGGCGTCGTGGTGGTTCAGCTGGGTGATCCCGAAGTGGGCGGCCATCGTGTCCAGCTTGTGGTTGACGACGGCGCCGGATGCTTTCGGGACGAGACGGCGGGACATCGCGAGGGTGCAGTGGTAGTCGAAGCCGTGCGCGAAGTACCCGTGGGTCTCGCTGGTCTGGGTGATGACGGACCGTTCGAACGACGCGTTGTGAGCGACCAGCGGCAGGTCGCCGACGTACTTCACGAGCCGTTCATGGATCTCCGGCCATTCCGGGGCGCCGTGGATGTCCTGCGGGGTGAGCCCGTGGACCTTCTGGATGTTCGGGTCGAACTCCCTCCGGCCCAGCGGCGGCATGATCGCGGACACCTGCGGGGTGCGGGGCACCCCGTTCACCACCCGGACGACACCCACCTGAATCGGTGAGGACCGTTGGGTGTTGCAGGTCTCGAAGTCGATCGCGACGAAGTCGGGCACGGTGCTCATGTCCCCGTCTATGCGTCTCGACGCTTCCTCTGCTTCGGGTAGCGGGCCGGACGCTTGGTGATCTCGTCGTCTGCCATCGGGGGCACTCCTCTTCCGCGCACGAGCGCGCGCTCCCCTCACCCATGCGCGGTCACCGCCGCACACAGGGGCACAGGCGACCTGCTGACGGTGGTATCCCCTACCCTGGCGGCATGGGGAAGTGGGATGAGCTGGCTGCCAAGGTCGACCGGGAAGAGGCGGCCCGTGCGCGATCCGCGCAGGCTGCCCGACCCGTCCTGGACCGTGCGCTGGACCGTGTCAGGGCTCGGGTGGAGGAGATGGGTCGGGACATCGCCCGTGTCCTCAACGACCGGCAGGTGCCCACCCGGCCGCTGCCCACCGCACCCGGGGAGCCGGTCGTGTCCGGGTGGCGGGTCGAGCTCGACTACCCGGGCTCTCGCACCAGTCTGGACTTCTGGGAGCTGACCGCTGGCGGGCTGTGGCGGTATGAGCCGGGCCAGGTGGGGCTGAGCGTGGCCGACGATGAGCTGGGGCTGTGGAACAAGGTGACCGGGAAGCCGATGGTGCCCTTGAAGGTGCAGGGTCTCCCCCGTCTTCTCCTGGACGAGACCCTCGAACCTCGCGTCGGAACGACCACCGCGAACGTGCCGTTGGAGGACGCCGCGGAGCAGAGCGTCCGGCTGCTGCTGCTTACCAACCGCCGTGGGCGGGTGTGACCAGGGCGAGAATCCTCTCCCCGAGCTGATGCAGTTCCTGCTGCCGGTCGTTGAGCTCGCGCTCCTGCGCGGGGGTTCGGACACGGGCGTCCACGAGCGGGGCGACCTGCGCCTCGAGCTCCATGTAGTCGACGGCGAGGCCCGCAGCGACCCACAGTGCCTGGTCGCCGATGGTGTCCTCGTCGAACACAGCGACCTCCTGCAGCGGGAGGAGGCTGCGGGTCATCTCGTCCCGGCGTGCACGGTTCGCAACAGCTAGCTTCCCGGCGATGAGGAGGCACACGAAGAACGCGGCATCCCCGACGAGGACAGCGGTGAGCATGCCGGTGCCGCCGGCGACGGCCAGATTGATACTGACGACTGTGGCGACGGCCAGCAGAAGGACACCGACGACAATGACCGCGATCGGGCTGTTCTGGCGGACGCGGTCGTACTCGGCGGTGCGGCCGGGTTCGACGACCACGGTTCCGCGAATGTTCTCAGCCATGTGCGCCTCTATGCGCTCAGGCGAACCGGATCTCGTCGATCTGGTGGCGGACCTGCTCGACGTGGGGGATGTCGTGGAACCGGATGCCGACGGTCCCGTGTCCTGCTCGTTCGGCAAGCCCGCGGCCGCCGACGGCGCTGTTCATGGACGCGTCATGGAACACGAGCGTCCCGCACCGGAAGATCCGGTCGAGGATGCCGCGCTCGGTGGTCACCGACGCGATCCTGTCCAGCGGGATCTCCCGGGAGTGGCGGTACAGGACACCCCACGTTTCGATGAGCCGACGGTTCGTGACCGTGAACCCTGCGTTCCACCACTTCAGCGCGGGTACGACCACGTACGTCAGCTCGATGAGGACGATGAGCCCGTGCACGACCAGCTGCCCCCACTCGTCCACCCACGCGAACCCGGTGTGCTGCGGGAAGTAGATGGAGACGGCGATGTGTGCGGCGATGAGGGCGACCTGCATCACTGCCGGCTTGAACAGGATCTTCGGGTGCGTGCGCAGCTGCAGGAGCACCTGCTCGGTTCCGGGCGTGGACATTCGGGCTCCTGGGCCGGGTCAGGCGGCGATCGCCTGGCGGGTGAGGTGGTGGGCCCGGTCGAGGAGGAACTCCACACCGGGAAGCTGCTGCGGGGCAAGCGGGCTGTTCGGGGTGGCGACCCACACGCGGCCGAGGGCGTGCAGTTCGACCTGCAGGATCAGTTCGTCGTCGAGGTGCCGGCCCGGCTGGTCCCGGTAGCCCCACACGGGGAACGTGTACACCGCGTCCCGGCGCCCGTGACGGTGTGTGAGCTCGGGGGCGGTGGTTGCGGTCACCAGCCACCCGGTGCCGGTCTGCACGAGGGACGCGACCGTGTACGGGTCGGGGGTCTGCTGCTCGTCGTCGAGGCGGACGGTCGCGCGGACCAGCACGGTCTGCGGGTGGTAGTCGGTCATGCCGGTTACCCTGCGGCGGGCCGATCGACGGTGTCCGGGTCCGCGTGTAGGCTCACCGCAACTGGGGGTGGGCGATGAAGGAAGCGAGCGTCGGCGGCAGCTTCGCGGCCGTGTTCTTCCGGATCGCGCTGATCGCGCTCGTCGTGTGGCTCGCGCTGTGGGCGGTGGCCATCGCCCTGCTCGTGTGGGTGATCTATCACGTCCTCGCCACTCACCCGCCAGCGGGCACACGCCAGGACGAGCCGCGGGAGAGGACCAACTGGTTCGCGGTCGCCGCGGCTCTCCTCGCCGCAGCGTTGATCATCCCGTTCGTGACGGTCGGGTACATGGGCTGGGCGGTGTTCGTGTTGGGTGCCGGAACGCTCGTCGCCGCGTTCCTGTCGCTCGCCGCGGAGGTTCGCTCCCTCCCGACCCGGTGGGCGACCACGGGCGCGGCGGCCGCCGCTGCGGTGACGATGCTGCTCGTCGGTGTGAACCTGTGGGCGGACCGTCCGCAGCCGATGGTGGCCGATGAGGACCTTGTCGCCGTCGGCACGGCCAGCACCGTCGAGGACGTGTGGGCGGACCGGATGTGCACGGCAGGGTCCGAGGACCGCTCCCCCGCCGACGTCCCGGTCGCCACCCCGGACGGGTACCCCGTCTCCTCCTGCACCCTGCCGGGCGCGCAGTCACCCACGTTCTTCGTGCAGGCGCAGTCCCCGGACGATGCGGCACGCACGCTCCGGGAAGGCCTGCTGGGAGCGTCCAGCGACTACAAGCGGGACGCGGACGTGTACCTGGAAGGGGCGGTGGTCATCGTCACCGCCGACGAACCGTCCTCCGACCTGCTCCGTGACCTCGGCTTCGACCGGGTGTGGGTGGACTGACGTTCACGCCGGCGTGGCATCGGCGGTGCGGTTCGCGCGGATGGAGCTGACGAACGCCGCGCCGATGAACGCGACACCGATGAGGCCGGTGACCACCTCGGGGACGGGCACCGCGATGGAGATGACGAGGATGACCGCGAGCGCACCGATCGCCCAGTGGGCGCCGTGGTCGAGGTACCGGAACTCGTCGAGGGTGCCCTGGCGGACGAAGAACACGGTGAGGGACCGGACGAACAGGGCCCCGATGACGCCGAGGCCGAGGGCGATGATGATCGGGTCGGCGGTGATCGCGAACGCACCGATCGCTCCGTCGAACGAGAAGGACGCGTCGAGGACTTCGAGGTACACGAACGAGAAGAACGCGGCCTTCCCCACCTGACGGCCTACCCCGCCGGCGGGGCGCGGGTGGTCGTCCTCAGGTTGCTCGAACAGGGCTCCGACACCGCCGACGAGCACGTACGTGATCAGTCCGAGGGTCCCGGCGATCAGCACGACGACCTGGCTGTGAGCGGCGAAGGACACCGCGGCCAGCGCGGTCAGTGCGACCGCGTAGCTGAACCCGGGGACCTTCCCCAGCTTCGCGAGGGGCCGTTCGATGAACGACAGCCAGGTGACCTCCCGGCGCTGGAAGATGAAGTCGAGGAACAGCATCAGCAGGAACATGCCCCCGAACGCCGCGATCTGCGGGTGCGCGTCATGCAGGTAGTGCCCGAACGTGCCCGGTGTGGCCGGGTCGCCTTTCGCGAGCGCGAGGGTTATGACGTCGGCGAACGACAGCCCGGTGGTGACGGACACGATCGCGAGCGGGAAGACCAGCCGCATCCCGAACACAGCGATGACGATCCCCACGGTGAGGAACAGCATCTGCCAGCGGGCGCTCATCTTCTCGAGCACGCGGGCGTTCACGACAGCGTTGTCGAAGGAGAGGGACACCTCCATGACGCCGAGGACCGCAGCGAGCCCGACCGCTGCCCACCCACCGTAGAAGTACGCGGCGGCCAGCGCGAGGGCGGAGACGATGAGGGACCACTTGAAGTGGCGGAGGGTGAGCTTCACGAGGGTCCAGTCCGGAGTAGTGGTGGTCCCCTCACATATGCGCGGCGCCAGCGGTCACAGCCGCCAGGTGACCCCGTTCCACAGGCGGATGCTGATGCGGCCGCGGGAGTTGATGGTGATGGGTCCGAGCCGGTACGAGGCGGACGCGCCGGTCTTGGACAGGTTGATGCGGCTGCGACGGCCGACCTTGAACGACTTCCGGAAGATGAGTCCCATACGCACGCTCATGCGCGGTGGTAGCCCGTACCGTGCGCCACTGCGGAGACGACTGCCGATCTTCCGTGTCCACGGCTACGGGTGTCGGCCGCGCATGTGAAAATCAACATCGACACCACATGCAGGAGGGGGCAACGTGATGGGTCTGGTTCGTGCGCGCTGGAAGAGCGTGTTCGCTGTGGCACTGGCTGCGACTCTCGTCTTCGGTGGAGGTGCCGCCACGGCGGCTGCCGCCGCGCCCGCATCGAGCGTGACCGCCGCTGTCTCTGTGCACGCCGTGTCGGCGAAGGTCGCGAAGAAGCAGACCGCGCTCGCGAAGTCGTACATGACGAAAGCGAAGACGAACGCGTCCAAGGCGAACAAGAACCTTGCGCTGGCGAAGAAGGCCACCAAGGCGAAGTCCTGGTCGAAAGCGTCCTCCTACGCGAAGACCGCGGCGAAGGCCGCGTCGACGGCGAAGGCCGCAGCGTCGAAAGCGACGAAGGCCGCGCTCAAGGCCGGGAAGGCGAAGGCGCGGAAGTACGCGGCGAAAGCCCGCGGGTACGCTTCGGCCGCCGCCATCTGGGCCACCGCGGCGAAGAAGGCCGCCACGAAACCTGCCCCGAAGCCGGCACCGACCCCGGCACGCGGGATCATCGTGTACACCGGTGCGGCATGCACCGGCAGTGGCGGGGCCGCGTCCGGGAACTGGGTGAGCAACCTGGTCGTCCCGTTCGACGCGACCAACGTCCGTGTCACCCGGCAGGAGCCGAAGAAGGCCCCGGCGGGTGAGTGGGCGGTCGCGTGGGACTGCTCCCTCGGCTGGTAGCGGCTACGCTCGCCGCGCGACGACGGCGAGGCGAATGAGCCGGGCGGTGCCGAGAGCGATGGCGACGCCCGCGAAGACGAGCACGAACGTGGCGGCGGGCTGCTCACCCAGGTTGCACAGTCCCAGGGTCGTCAGCAGGCCCCCGAGGAGTACGGTGCCGAGCGCAGCAAGCACCGCCGGCACCCGTCCGGTCGCGGCGGGCTGATCGTGATGCTCCTCGGCGGGGGTGGGGGTCATGGTGCGTGGCATGGTGCCCTTATGCGCCCGGCCCGACGTCCTCGCGGATGAGGGGCGCGTTCCCCTTGCGCCAAGCACGTCCGGCAGCTGTTTCCGCAAGCACGAACACGTCGGGGTGGTTCCAGTTCAGGAAGATGTTGATGTACTCGAACGCCGTGACTCTCTGGTGCCGAGTGCCGCGGCGACCGCGGAAACCGTTCTTTTTCACCAGAGCGTCCAGCTCGGGCTGCTCCGAGCGCAGCTCGAGGACCAGAGCCGCCACACCGGGCTCAGAGGCCACGACATCTTGGTACTTAGTCAGGACGTTTTCGAAAGCGTGGCGATCAGGACGGCCGGCCTCGGGGTAGAACTGCTCGCTCGTGACCGTGCGCCCGGGAGTTAGCCAAACAACTGCAAATTGACGTGTCATGTCGTCTCTATGCGCGCCCTCCTGCTAGGAACCGCGGCGAGAGCGCCGGCGCCCCGCGACGCAGTGAGCCCCGCCGGCTTCCGGCGGGGCTCACGTGACTTCTGACCGAGCTCTGCGAGGTCAGAAGTCCCAGTCGTCGTCGGTGGTGGACTCCGCCTTGCCCATCACGTAGCTGCTGCCCGAGCCGGAGAAGAAGTCGTGGTTCTCGTCTGCGTTCGGGGACAGGGCGCTGAGGATGGCGGGGTTCACGTCGGTGACGTTCGACGGGAACATGGCCTCGTAGCCGAGGTTCATGAGGGCCTTGTTCGCGTTGTAGTGGAGGAACTTCTTCACGTCCTCCGTCAGACCCACCTCGTCGTACAGGTCCTGGGTGTACTCGATCTCGTTCTGGTGCAGCTCGAACAGCAGCTCGTACGCGTACTCGCGCAGCTCGTCCCGCTCCGCGGCGGTCAGGGACTCGATGCCCTTCTGGAACTTGTAGCCGATGTAGTAGCCGTGGACGGCCTCGTCACGGATGATGAGGCGGATCAGGTCCGCGGTGTTGGTCAGCTTCGCACGCGCGGACCAGTGCATCGGCAGGTAGAAGCCCGAGTAGAACGCGTAGGACTCGAGGAACACCGACGCGATCTTCCGCTTGTGGGGGTCGTCGCCCCGGTACCGGTCGAGGATGATGCGGGCCTTGCGCTGCAGGTTCTCGTTCTCCTCCGACCAGCGGAACGCGTCCTCGATCTCCTGCGTGGAGCACAGGGTCGAGAACACCGACGAGTACGACTTCGCGTGCACGGACTCCATGAACGCGATGTTCGTAAGCACCGCCTCCTCATGCGGGGTCTGCGCGTCCGGGATGAGGGAGATGGCGCCGACGGTGCCCTGCACGGTGTCGAGCATGGTCAGGCCCGTGAACACACGCATGGTGAGGAGCTTCTCGGCGTCGGTGAGCGTCGCCCACGACTGGATGTCGTTGGAGAGGGGGACCTTCGCGTCGAGCCAGAAGTTGCTCGTCAGACGGTTCCAGACCTCCAGGTCCTTCTCGTCGACGATCTTGTTCCAGTTGATGGCTCTGACGATGCCGGTGCTCATGGTTCTCCTAGCTTGGGGCCGTACTATCGGGGGTGCGGGCGGTGGAACGGGTCTTCTCTGGCAACCAGAACGGGTGACCTCCACACGTCCCCAGGCGTGCTCTATGCGCGCGGGTAGTAGGTATGTACGCGGTGAGCTCGGACTCTCACCCCCAGCTGAGGCTCTTCTCCGGAGTGCCGCCGCGTCCCCCATCCCGGTCCACGACGACCATCACAGCTGATGCTGTGGCGCTCTTCCGGAGCTGCGCCGCGCATATACACACTCATGACGACCCTTTCCCATCTCCCCGTTCCCGTTCGTGTCCGCCAGCTCCCCCAGCGGCGTGTGACCCCGCCCGCCGGTGAGCCGTACCGCACCGAGTTCCCCGAGGGGATCGCGCACGACGACGAGGGTGTGAAGGCGTTCCGCGGTCTCGCGTTCGCGTTCCTGTTCTCACTGCCGGTGTGGGCGCTCATCGGCGCCGGTGTGTGGGCGGTCCTCCCCCGCTGACCTACCGGGCAACGGTGGCGGTGAACGTCATCGCCCACCGCAGGTGCGGGACGACATCTTCCCGAGCCACCTGCTCCCGTCCGCCGCCGGGCAGCAGCCGCAGGTACGCGCCAGCGGTGACGATGAACGCTTCGGACCGTGCCAGCACGATCGACGTCTCGGGCCCATCCAGCCGGTCCGCACCGCCCAGGTCATGGTCGGTGCCTTCCACCGTGTGCAGGACCGGGGTGGACGCGGCGTAGAAGCTGGAGCTCGCGAACTGGATCCGGTCCCCGGGCCGCACATCCTGCGGCCGGGACACTGTCCAGGTGGCGCCGTTGTCGGTGCTGCGGGACAGCTGCTCGAGCGTCTCCCACCCGCCGTCGAGGTTGCTGTCCCGGCCAGGGCGCAGGTCCGTGGTCCGCACCCACCGGCCGTCGATGACCGCGTAGATGCTGTTCTTCGTGATGAACGCGTAGCACTCACTCATCGCCGGGCTCCCACAGGTGCGCGAGGACCCCGTAATGGTCGGAGACGGTCAGCTCCCGCCCGTCGCGGGCGGTGAACGGCGCCGTCCCGATCCGCCGGCAGTAGACGGGCTCACCCGCGTGCCCGTAGACCCACTCGTACACGAACAGGTAGTCGATCCGGCGCTTCGGTCGCCGTTCCGGGCGTGGGGACGCGCCGACCATGCCGCTCGCGGTGGCAACTGAGAGCGCAACCGGGTCTCCGGAGGTGTGCTCCTCCACACCCAGGTGCGCGGCGGCGTCCACCCACAAGGTGGAGTGCCCCAGGTGGTGATCCAGGCCGGTCAGGTACCGGATGGGTGCGGAGTCGGGGACGGCGTTGAAGTCGCCGCCGAGGACGATGACCGGGCGGGTCGCCGCATCCAGGTGCAGGTCCTGGTCGGTGAACATCTGCCGGGCGAGATCGTCGATGGACCGCAGCTGTGTGAGCCGCGCCCCGATCGCGTGAGGGCCCCACGCCCCGTGGTGGCTGATGACCACGACCCGGCGGCCGTTCACGGTCGCTGCGGCCGCCGCCGGCTGACTGTCAGGGAACCCGGGTGGTGTGCCGATGGAGTCCAGTGCGTGCTTGGAGATGATCGCGTTCCCGGAGATGCGGCTGTCCGTCTGCGTGAACATCACGTGGGGCATGCCGAGTGCTGCGCTGATGTGGGTGGGCGGGAAGTACTCGCCCTTCTTCGGGTTCAGCACCTCCTGCAGCAGCAGGAAGTCGAGGTCTTCGGTGACCAGTTCGGTGATGAGATGCTCGACGCGCTCTCGGAGAGCATCGGGGTTGTGGAGCAGGTTGATGGTGGCGACACGAAGCACAGGTAGGGTCCTCCGGGGGTGCGGGCAGAATGCTCCCCGTACCCTGCGGCAGCCCGCATCCTCCAGGTCGTCGGGGTCGAACTTCTCCTGCGCGATCTGCCGCGTGCTGGCGACCGTCGCGCATAGCGGGAAGCATGAGAACCGTTCTGCGGGATGGGCGTGCGCTGTTCGCTGTCGCGTGCATCATCCTGTTCACACTCGCGACCGCCGTGCTCGCCGCGAACATCCTCTTCACCCGTGAGCACCGGGCGACAGTCCGCCACGTCCAATGGCAGGTCGAAGACGCCGCCGCGGAGCTCGCCGACATCGAGGCGGACATCGCGAAGGCGCGTGCGGAGCTCACCGAGGTGCAGGGCACGTTGGCCAAGCAGGAGGAGCAGCTGTCCTCGAGGGAGGGGTTCCTTCCGTGAGGGGTGCGTTCACTCGTGTCGTGGTCGCCTCAGCGGTGATCCTCGGCGCGGTCGGTGCCGGCGCGGCCGTGGACTCCACGTTCTCGGTCGAACGTCTCGAACAGTCCGCTGCCAGCCTGCACGAGAAGCTCGCGCAGACCCGTCAGGCGAAGGCTGACGCGAAAGGTGACCTGAAGGAGGTCACCGCCCAGGTGGAGGAGCAGTCCGCTCAGGTGCCGACGTTGGCGGCCGTGTTGGAGGCCCGTCCGGCGTTCCTGGAGCAGGTCGCGAAAGCGAAGACCGTGTTCGAGCGGGCGGCCGCGAAGAAGGTGGACATCACCGGTGCACGGAAGAAGGTGCTGGCCGCTCAGGACGTCGTCGCCGCCGAGCGGGCATCCGCGTCCGTGGTCGCTGAGCAGGCCCGGGTGGTCGCGCAGGTGGTCGTGGATGTGACGGAGGCGATCGCGGAGAAGGTCCGCTCCTCCACTCCAGCCACCGACGGGTGGTTCGAGGACTTCCGGGCACGGCTGGACAAGGTCGGTGGAGCACACGTCCCCCTCCGTGAGTTCGACGGGGTGTGCGGGGATGTTCGCGCGGTGGCGTGCACGTTCTCCGCAGACGACATCGCTGTCAGCAAGGACATCGCCTCGTACTCGTCGTCCCGGAAGGACTGGGTGGCCGCGCACGAGCTCGCGCACACCTACCAGTGGAAGAAGTGGGGTGCGCTGCAGGCGTCGAAGGGGTTCCAGCAGCTGTTCGGCGGGGATGTGGAGCTGCTGGCGAACTGCATGGTCACCGGCCGCGGGGTCACCGACCACGGTCATCTGTCCAAGTGCACCCCGGAGCGGGTCGCGTGGGCGGCGAAGGTGTACGACGGCGCCATCCCCTGGTGACGACGAAAGAGGCCCCGCGGTTCTCCCGGGGCCTCTCGCTTGCGCGTGTCAGCTACGGTCAGCGGTCGTTGCGCGCACTGCTCTCGTACAGGCCCGTCAGCGCGGCTGGGTGTACTGGTCGTTGAAGTCCGGCAGGGGGAAGTGGTCCCCGTTGCTGGTGGTTGCCGTGTGCACGGCACCGACGTCGACCCCGACGATCTCTCCGGTGGAGTGATGGTCCCGGGCCGGGGGTGGGCTGGTGAACGAGAGTTGACCCGGAGGATGCCGGCCCGTGTCGTCGATGTCTCCGTTCTCCTGCCCACCGGGACACCCCGGATCAAGCCCATTCCGATACATGGAACAATGGTGGGGGCCGGTGGACACAATCCCACGGCCCAGCTGGAGACCTCACCGTGAACACCCCCACCGAGATGGACGTCGCGATCGCGCGCCACAAGCGGAACTCGTGGTTCGCTGCCTGCGGGTTCGCGGCCGCTGTCGCTGTCGTCGCCGTGTTCGCCATCCCTGCCGCGGTGGACGCGACCACCCTCGAACAGGGATGGCAGCGGGTCGGGGATGCGGTGACCCTTCCTGCCGCCCCCACCCAGGTGCCCGCCTCGGTGCCGTCGCTGATGCCGGCGGCGCCGGACACAGCATCATCGACCTCGGTGGTCGTGACGACAGGTGAGACCGTGAAGACGGCGAAGACCAGACCGGCCACGAAGACGGAGCACGCCAGCACGCCGCCGAAGAAGGCTGCTCCCCCGGCGACCAAGAACACCACCGCCACGGTGAAGAAGGACACCACCGCCACGGTGAACAAGCCCACGACCCCTGTGGTGAAGACACCCGCCCCGCCCAAGCAGAAGCCGAAGACCCCCGCGAAGAAGGTGGAGAAGCTCGCCCCGCCCGCCGCGAAGACGGTCACCCCGAAGGGCAAGGGCCCGAAGGTGAAGGCGCCCGCGAACTACACGGGCCACGGGTTCACGAACGGGAACGCCGGCAAGAAGAAGCCGCACACCCCGAACCGGTAGCTCAGCTTTCCAGCTCGAGCCAGTGCTTGCGGCCGACCTCGTACATGGTGCGGCCGGAGCTGTCGATCATGAACGGCAGCATCAGCTCGTCGATGGTCGCCATCTCCGCTTCCAGCAGCGCCATCTGCGCTTCCAGGAGGCTCTTCACGATCCGCCATGCGGTTCGGAGGGCCTGCTGGCGGGTGCGGTGCTTCTTCGGGAGGGATGCGTCTGCGAGCAACGCGGCAGCGATCCCGTCGACCCGGACCGGCATCTCGTAGTGGCGGGTGCCGTAGTCGGTGGTCAGCGTGAACCCGAGCCCGACCGCTTCCCCGTCCCCGTTGAACAGGGTAGAGATGCGGGTGACACCGCGGCGGGTGAGGAGCGCTTGGATCTCCCCGACGGTCTGCGAGACGGCGACGTCGGAGGAGTAGAAGAGGATGCCCATGGGGCTCCTATGCGCTCATGGGTGTGCGGCGGCGATGCACGTCCCGGACGTGGCGTTAGACATGTACAAATGGGTGCCGCCGAGCATGTAAGGATGGGTGTGCGGTGCGCGGTTGGAATCCGGGCGCCCGCGAGGAGCAGCACGTGAACAGCGACATGACGGGTACGGTCACGCGCCGCGCAACATCCCGGAGCGGATGGTTGGCGGTCGGCGCGCTCATCGGCGGACTCGGTCTGGCGACTGCCTTCGCGGTCCCTGCGATGGTGGAGGCGTCCAAAGTCCCCGTTGACGACACCCGGAAGGTTGGCGCCGGGGTGACGTTGCCCGGACCGAACGTCACCTACCCGGATGTCCCGGCGGTTGCCGAGTCCGGTGGGGAGAACAGCGCACTGCACCTGACGGAGGTGGTCTCTCCTCCTCCGGCGAAGGCGCGCACCTCGACGGTCTCGACCGCCCGGCACACTGAGCCGTCCCACGCGCCGGTCGTACCGTCGAAGCCTTCTGGCGCGACGGAGCCTGCTGGCACGACGAAGCCTGGGGGTCCGGCGAAACCGCCCGTCAACCATCCGGTGAAAGACAAGCCACCCGTGAAGCACCCGGCGAAGCCCCCCGTGAAGGGCAAGCCGCCCGCGAAGCCTCCGGTGAAGCATCCCGGCAAACCTCCGGTGACCGACCACGGTCCCGGGAAGGGACATGGCCCGCAGACGGGACCCGGGAAGGGTCACGACCATGGGAAGGCGCCGGGGCGGAACCGTTAGCGGGCTCCGGCGGCGGACAGGTCCGCAGAGGTCAGCCCCTTCACGATGCCCAGGTGCCCGGTGCGGGCGAAGTCGCGGAGCATCTGCCCGGTGCAGAACAGGCACCTGCGGACGTGGGTGAGAGGGCGTACGCCGAGGTCGCGGGTGTGCTCGTCGGAGGCGAAGTAGGTGGTGACGATCGTCCGGTCCCCCGGCTGGATGGTGCACGGGTGCGCGAACTCCGCTTCGCAGACATCGCCGTACCGTGACGCCGTGATCCGGTACGCCGGCATCAGGCGCCCGCCTTGCCCGGGTGCTTCAGCGCACGGTCACGGGCTTCCCCGGCGACCCGTCCATCCTCCACATCACCTACCAGCTCCACATCGGCGAGAGCCCGCTCCTTGGCGGTCTCCGCCTGCCGTTCATGGTCGGCGATCGCGAGAGCGGTGCGTGCGGCCAGGAACCGGGAGTGCATCACCATCGACGCGATCTCGTCGCAGTCCGACTGCAGGGTGAGACCAGCATGCTTCGCAGCCCACAAGACGTGCACGAGTGCGGTGTGGTCGCCCTCCCACGTCTCGAAGGGGCCTTCGACGCCGTTCGCGAGGGTGTCGGTGTCGATGTTCACGCGGCCGCACCCATCTGCTCGACGGCGGCACGCAGCTCAGCGACCTCGGCGCTGAGCTTCTTCTGCACCCACGCGGCACGGTCGAACTTCTTCAGGTGCTGGTCTTCGTATACGGCCCGGGACTGCTCGTAGTGCGGGGCGCGAGCCCACCGTGCGAACCGGCGACGGTCGGCACGGAGGATGGTGCCGACCGGGAGCTGCTGGAGCACCTCGATGGGAAGGTCCGGTGCGAGGTACTAGTCGGGGGTGCCGAGCGCACGCTCCCAGTGCAGGTGGGCGCGGGCGAGCGCGCGGAGCGCGGGGATGTCGTTGCGGGGCGCACCGTGGAACGGTGAGCGGAGCTTACGGCGAGGCATGGGCGGTTCCTCTGGTGGGCAGATGTGGGCCTGGCCCCTATGCGCGACCGTCAGTACCAGGCCGCCTCGATCTCCGCCTCGGCGATGGCGGTGCCCCGGAAGTCGCTGAACAGCACACGCCACACCGGCTGGTCGGCGTTGATGTCGCCCAACGCCGCCCCGAAGTCGTCTTCCTCGTCCACGCACCCGTACGAGATGGTGTGACCGGAGTACTCGCTGCGGGACCCCACGATGAGCGTGCACGACCAGTGTTTCGTCGGGTCGTCCGGGTCGACGAGGACTATCCCCCACGACCCGCCGGGTGGCTGGTTGTTCCGCACCGCTGACTGGTCGAAGGTGACCGGTTCGATGAGGTTGATGACCGAGCCTTCGGTGTCCCACGGCGCGTACATGCAGAACACGGCGGCGCCGTCGGTCATCGCGAAGCACGGGTCGAAGATCCCGGAATCGTCACCGTCCTTCTCGCCGACGCATCGGTACGCGTTCCCGCCCTCCCAGACCCGATCGCTCTCCGAGAAGCACTCCCCGTTCTCGTACGTGCCCTCGATGGTGTAGCCGTCAGTGAGCTCCCCGTCATAGTCGATGGGGACAGCCTGCCGGATCATCGTCCGGGCGAGCGGCTCCGGCGCAGACGTCGCCGGCGCGGTCCGCGCCGGCTCGGCGTGCGTCGCAGTCGGTACCGGAGGGGGACCCAGGCGGATGATGCCCTGCGCACCCAACACCCCCAGAGCGGTGACCATCAGCGCAATCGTGCTGATCACTGCGCCCCAGATCGCCGCAGTAGTGGACCGTGGTCGTTTCCCCTTCGACCTCATGCGGGACATGATCCTCGGCACCGGCGACCGCCGTCAACGACTCGTGCTCAGTCGGCCCGGTCCTCGAGGAGCTCACGGACACGGGCCACCTCACGGTGAATGTTGTGGAGCACGTCCAGGTGCTCGGTGGAGCGCTGTCGGGCGCGGGCACGAAGCCGCGTCTCGACCTCCCTGATGGGGACCTCCCCCACCCGGCGGCTGCCGCGCCGGCGGGCCCGCTCTGCGATCTCCGTCTCCACGAACATCGACAGCTGCAGCGTTCGAGCGGACGCGGGCACGTCCGCGACAAGGGTCTGCTCCGGGGTGCCCAGCCGACGCTCCCAGTCCCGGTACGCGACGACCAGCTGCCGGAGCGCGGCGACCTGAACCGAACTGGCGCGGGCCAGCGGCCCGCGGTCACGGCAGCGACCGAACATGCTCAGACGAAGTGGGGGCGGCCGGCGACGACCGACCGTGCGTACTGGCGGATCTGCCGGTCGTTCATGTGGGAGCCGGGGAAGAACTCCCCGAACACGTCGATGACGTCCTGCTCGGTCGGGTGGGCGCCCACACACTCCCGGAGAGCAGTGTCGCGCCGGCGGACTTCGGCGAG
>Ga0182737_1000245_pt1 | contig 92525 bp, 93 predicted proteins | sample eDN5th30CBELigOP_FD_128878 | JGI IMG/M metagenome (GOLD analysis project Ga0182737, IMG submission 128878) | Enriched Organic Plus compost microbial communities from Emeryville, California, USA - eDNA 5th pass 30_C BE-Lig OP (version 2) (version 2) ... | reverse complement strand
GTCGTTCGACGGCGCCCTGGTCGTGAAATCGCTGGGCCGCGAGGCGGAGGAGACCGAGCGGTTCATGGCCTCGGCCCACGAGTTGCGCGACGCCAATATCGCGGTCGGCCGCATCCGAGGGATCTTCGACCCGCTCCTCGAGGCGCTGCCGAATCTGGCCGTGCTGCTCGTCGTGGTGCTGGGCGTGGGCCGGGTCGCGAGCGGCGCCGCGGAGCCGGGCGACGTCGTGCAGGTCGCGTTCCTGTTCACGGTCGTCGCGTTCCCCGTGCGGGCCATCGGCTGGGTCCTGGGCGAACTCCCACGCAGCGTCGTGGGCTGGGACCGGGTCGAGGCGGTGCTCCGGGCCGACGGCACCATGACCTACGGGGTTTCCGATCTTCCCGGCGCGGGTGCGGTGCGGTTGCGCCTGGAGGGTCTGACCTATCGATTCGACGACGCCGAGGCCGACGTGTTGACCGATCTCGATCTCGAGGTGGCGCCGGGCAGCGTCACGGCCGTGGTCGGATCGACCGGCGCCGGCAAGAGCACACTGACGTCGTTGCTGATCCGCCTGGTCGACCCGCGTTCCGGCCGCATCACGCTCGACGGCGTCGACCTGCACGATCTGACCCACGACGCGCTCGCACGCGCCGTGGCGGTGGTGCCGCAGTCGACGTTCCTGTTCGACGACAGCGTGCGCGAGAACGTCACGCTCTCGGCCGACGTTCCCGACGACGAGGTGTGGGCCGCCCTGCGCACCGTGCAGGCCGACGGCTTCGTGGCTCGTCTCCCGCGTGGCCTGGACTCTCAGCTGGGGGAGCGTGGCACGACGTTGTCGGGTGGTCAGCGCCAGCGGTTGGCCCTGGCCCGCGCTCTGGTGCGCCGACCACGACTGCTGGTGCTCGACGATGCGACGAGTGCCGTCGATCCCGAGGTCGAACAGCGGATCCTGCAGGCGCTCGCCGCCAGCACGGCGGACGGCGACGGTCCGACGGTCGTCGTGATCGCATACCGCAAGGCCACGATCGCGCTGGCGGACGACGTCGTCCTGCTCGCCGACGGGCATGTGACGGCGCGCGGCACGCACGCCGAGCTGACGGCGACCTCCGCCGCCTACCGCGACATCGTCGACGCTTACGACCAGGCCCGCGAGGTGCAGTCATGAGCCCGCTGGACCGCTTGGAGTCGCCCGAGGCGCCCGCCCGCGAGACTGGCACGCAGATCCTGCGCCGGGGCTTCGCGATGGCGCCGGCCCTCAAACAGGGCCTCGGCCTGACGCTGCTGCTGGCAGCGTTGAGCACGATCGGCAGCTCCGTGGTCCCGATCGTCGTGCAGCGCACGATCGACCAGGGCCTCGGCGAGGGCCGGCGCACCGCGCTGTCCGACATCGCCCCGGAGCTGTCGCTCGCCGTGGTGCTGATCGCCGTCACGGCGGTGATCGCCTACTGGATGCGGGTGCGGCTGTTCGTCGCCAGCGAGACGGGGCTGGCCGATCTGCGCGTGGCGGCCTTCCGTCACGTGCACGATCTGTCGACCCTGACCCAGAACTCCGAGCGGCGCGGCGTCCTGGTCTCGCGGGTCACGTCCGATGTCGACCAGATCTCGATGTTCCTGCAGTTCGTCGGCATCATGATGGTCATCAGCCTGGGCCAGATCGTGGTCGCGACCGTCGTGATGGCGTACTACTCGTGGCAGCTCACGCTCGTGGTGTGGTTGTGCTTCCTGCCCCTGGTCGTGAGCCTCAAGTTCTTCGCGCGGCGGTTGAGTGTCGCGTACGACACGGTCCGCCGCACGGTCGGCGAGATGCTCGCGGTCATCGCCGAGCCCGTGGTCGGCGCGTCCGTGGTGCGCGCGCACGCGATCGAGGAGCGCACCCAGCGCCGGGTCGACGGGGGGATCGACGCCAATCTCGATGCGAACGTGCGGGCCCAGAGCCTGGTCGCGGTCACCTTCGCCTCGGCGGGTGTCGCGGGTGGACTGTCCAATGCGGGCGTGGTCGCGGCGGGTGTCGCGCTGGGCGTCGCAGGGCAGCTGTCGATCGGCACGGTCATCGCGTTCGCCTTCCTGGTCAGTCTGATCGTCGGGCCTGTCCAGAACGCCACGCAAGTACTCACGGAGGCCCAGAACGCCGTGGCATCGTGGCGCCGGGTGATCGATCTGGTCGACACCCCTGCCGATGTCGTCGATCCGGGCGAAGCGGGCGCCACGCTGCCCGACGAGGCGTTCGGTGCCGCGTTCGAGAGCGTGTCGTTCTCGTACCCGGACGGACCGGTCGTGCTGGCTGACGTCGACGTCGTGATCCCGCCGCGCCAGCGGGTCGCGGTGGTGGGCGAGACCGGCTCGGGCAAGACGACGTTCGCCAAGCTGCTGACCCGCCTGATGGACCCGGCCGAGGGCACCGTGCGGCTCGGCGGCGTCGACGTGTCGACCGTCTCGTTCGCCGAGCTGCGGCGCCATGTGCTGATGGTGCCGCAGGAGGGATTCCTGTTCGACGCGACGCTGCGCGAGAATCTCGAGTACGGCCGGCGGGGTGCGAGTGACGACGTGCTGATGCGCACGGTCGACGACCTGCAGCTGACCGACTGGTTCGCCTCACTGCCGCGCGGCCTCGACACCCTCGTCGGTCAGCGCGGCGAGTCGCTCTCGGCGGGGGAGCGGCAGCTGGTCGCCCTGGTGCGCTCGGCTCTGGCCGATCCTGCCCTGCTCGTGCTCGACGAGGCCACGAGCGCGGTCGATCCCCAGACCGAGTTGCGGGCCACGCAGGCGCTCGAGCGGCTGCTCGAGGGGCGCACCAGCGTCACGATCGCGCACCGTCTCACGACCGCCGAGAACGCCGATCGGGTGCTGGTCTTCGATGCGGGCCGCCTGGTCCAGGACGGCACGCACGAGGAACTCGTCGCGGTCGAGGGCGTCTACGCGCGGTTGCACGCCAGCTGGGTCGCTCAGGCCTCGCTGGGTCTGGATCAGCACTGACCACCGTCGGTCTCACATGGCACTGATCCCTCGGCTGGGCGCCTGTCTCGATACAGTGTCGCGGTGAGTGAACCGGACGGACTCGAGCGGCTGTGGACGCCGCACCGCATCGTCTACATCACGGGGGAGGGCAAGCCTCCGACGACCGATGTCGCCGACTGCCCGTTCTGCGATATCCCGCAGCGTGGTGACGACGCCCGGGCCCTGATCGTCAGGCGCGGTGAACTCGCGTACGCGGTACTCAACCTGTATCCGTACAACGCGGGGCACCTGCTGGTCTGCCCGTTCCGCCATGTCGCCGACTACACGGACCTGACGCCGGAGGAGACCGACGAGGTGGCTCGGCTGACCCAACAGGCGATGCGCGTGATCCGGCGGGTCAGCTCGCCCCACGGTTTCAATCTCGGCATGAACCAGGGCGATGTGGCCGGCGCGGGTATCGCGGCACATCTGCACCAGCACGTCGTCCCGCGCTGGGGCGGCGATGCCAACTTCATGCCGATCATCGGTCGCACCAAGACCATGCCCCAACTGCTCGAGGACACTCAGCAGTTGATCGCCACCGCCTGGTCACAGATGGCCGGGGCCGACGAAGAGGACCACTGAGCATGCTCGAACGCTTCCGCCAGTTCTGGACCAATGTGTGGGCGCCGCTGGCGAACCTGCTGCTGCGTCTGGGCGTCAAACCCGATCACGTCACGATCGTCGGCACGCTCGGCGTCTGTTTCGGCGCGCTGTTCTTCTTCCCGCGCGGTGAGCTGTTCTGGGGCGTCATGTTCATCACGGCCTTCGTGTTCAGCGACATCATGGACGGCTACATGGCGCGCCAATCGGGTCAGTCGTCGAAGTGGGGAGCCTTCCTGGACTCGACGCTGGACCGGTTCGGCGATGCCGCGATCTTCGGCGGTCTGGCGATCTACTACACGACGGTGCATGCCGAAGCCGATCTGGGCAACGTCAAGACGTACTTCTACCTCAGCCTGGCGTGTCTCGTGCTCGGCTCGATCACCTCGTATGCGCGGGCCCGGGCCGAGGCGCTGGGTATGCAGGCCAAGGGCGGCATCGCGGAGCGTTCCGATCGCCTGGTGTCGATCCTGGTCATGACCGGCTTCAACGGGCTGCTCGATTGGGACTTCCTCACCGAGGTCACCCTGTGGGCCTTGGCGGTCGCGAGCGCGATCACGGTGGTGCAGCGCATGCTGATCGTGCACAAGCAGGCGGTGGCCGATCCGCAGCTGTAATCCTCCTGGGACAGCACGGAATCGGGTCTGACCAGGACAAATAATGTGACACGCCCAATGTCACATCAGTCTTGACACATACCCTGGGTACGGCGCATGCTGACGGTATGACCGAGATTCTCGACCACGTCGCACCCGATGAGCTGCCCGAGCTTCCCGAGATCGACTCCTCGATGAGTCGCGAGGAGTACCACGACACGCTGCGGGCGCTGTCGAAGGCATCGGCTGAGCGCTACTTCAACGCGTTCGTCGACATCGACTGGTCACACCCGGACTTCGAGATCGACCCGCACGATCGGCGCTGGGTCCTGCCCGAGATCGACGCGATCGGCGGATCGGACTGGTACAAGTCCCAACCGCTCGAGAAGCAGATCGCGATCGGCCAGTGGCGCCAGGCCAACATCATGAAGGTCGGCGTCCAGTTCGAGAACCTGCTGATCCGCGGCATCATGGTCTACGCGTTCAAGACGCCCAACGGCAATCCCGAGTTCCGGTACCTGATGCACGAGGCCACCGAGGAGTGCCATCACAACCAGATGTTCCAAGAGGGCGTCAACCGCATCGGCTACGAGGTCCCGGGCATGCCCTGGATCCTGCGCAAGACAGGCACCGCCATCGCCTCGACCGCGGGTTGGGGCCCGATGGCGTTCTTCATCGCGGTCCTGGCCGGCGAGGAGCCGATCGACCACACCCAGAAGTCGATCCTGCGGGCCGGCGACGACATGCATCCGATGATCCAGCGCATCATGCAGATCCACGTGGCCGAGGAGGCGCGGCACATCTCGTTCGCGCACGCCTACATCACGCGACATGCCCAGCGGCTGAGTTGGGCCGAGCGCCAGTGGATCTCGGTGCTGTACCCGATCATCATGCGCATCGCCGGTGACGCGATCCTGGTGCCGCCGAAGCAGATGCGCCGCGAGTTCGACATCCCGAAGTCGGTCATGAAGGACCTCTACTGGCGCGCGCCCGAGTCACGCGCCCGGCTCTCGGAGGTGTTCGCCGATGTGCGCATGCTGGCCGAGGAGGCCGGTCTGATGACGCCGCTGTCCCGCCGGATCTGGAAGCTGCTGAAGATCGACGGCCGGGCCAACCGCTACCGCAGCGAGCCGGCGACCGTGTTCGCCCCTGCTGACGACGCGGCCGCCTGAGGTCCGTCATGCCCCACGTCGTCACCCGCGCGTGCTGCGCGGACGCCTCGTGCGCGTTCGCCTGTCCCGTCAACGCGATCCATCCCACACCCGACGAGCCGGACTTCCTGCTGTCCGACATGGTCTACGTCGACCCGACATCGTGCGTCGACTGCGGTGCCTGCGTGCGCGCGTGTCCGGTCGGGGCGATCAAGCCTGCAGAGCAGCTGGCCGGTCACGAGTTGCCGTTCGTCGAGTTGAACCGGCTGTTCCACGAGGGCCGACCGACTCCACCGATCCAGGCGCCGGTCACACCGATCGTTCCGAAGACGACGCCTGCCCTGATGCGGGTCGCCGTCGTCGGAGCCGGCCCCGCAGCGCTCTACACCGCCGACGAGCTGCTGAAGCGGCCCGATGTCGAGGTCACCGTGATCGACCGGTTGCCGACCCCGTACGGCCTCGTGCGAGCCGGTGTCGCGCCCGATCACCCCGAGACGCGCACGATCGACGAGTTGTTCCGCAAGATCGAGGACCAGCGCGGGTTCAGCTACGCCCTCGGCGTCGATGTCGGCACCGATGTGAGCCATGAGGAACTGGCAGCGGGGCACGACGCGGTGATCTATGCGACCGGCGCAGCGAACGATCGGCGCCTGGGGATCCCGGGGGAGGACCTGCCCGGCAGTGCGACCGCCACCGACTTCGTGGCCTGGTACAACGGCCATCCCGATCATGTCGACGATCGGTTCGACCTGGCGCACGAGAGGGCCGTGATCGTGGGCAACGGCAACGTCGCTCTCGATGTGGCCCGCATTCTCGCGACCGATCCCGAGCGCCTCGCGCACACCGACATCGCCGATCACGCCCTCGAGGCGCTACGCGCCAGCCGCGTACGCGAGGTCGTCGTGCTGGCACGCCGTGGGCCGGCGCAGGCGGCGTTCACCTTGCCCGAGATCACCAGTCTGGTGATGCGCGACGACATCGTGGTGCAGGTCGAGGGCGATCTCGGCGTCGACGCGGCCGACCCCATGGAACGCCAGAAGCTTGAGGTGCTGCGCGTCGCGCAGGCCCGCTCGGCCGGTGCTGCCCCCGGAAGCCGGCGGGTCGTGCTGCGTTTCCAGGCGATGCCCCTCGCGATCGAGGGCGATCGACAGGTCAGCGGCGTGCGGGTGGCCCGTACCGCGTTGGTCGGCGCCGACGACGGGGTGCGCGCGGTCGCCACCGGCGACGAGTCGACGATCGAGACCGGTCTGGTGCTGCGCTCAGTGGGCTATCGAGGGCGCGCCATCTCGGGGTTGCCGTTCCAGGACGCCGACGGTGTCGTGCCCAACGCTCGCGGGCGGGTCGACGGCATGCCGGGCGTCTACGTCGTCGGATGGATCAAGCGCGGACCTGCCGGATTCATCGGCACCAACAAGACCTGCGCCACCGAAACGGTCGACCGGCTGTTCGAGGACTCGAACGCGGGTCTGCTCGCGCCACGGCGCGGTGACGGCCTGCCGCCCGCCGTGCGAGCCAGCGCGATCGACAGCGAGGGCTGGCGTCGTATCGACCGCTGGGAACGCCGCCGCGGTCTGGCTCAGGGACGCGTACGGGTGCGTTCGAGCGACCGTGACGAGATGTACCGTGTCGCACGCGAAGATCAGCACCGCCTGGCGGCCGTCTCACCTGCCGTACCGGCGCAGAAGCCGCGCCGCCGCCGGGTAACCTTGGGGGCATGAGCGAGAGCCCGACAGCGAACGTCCCCACCACCGGCACCGCGCGCGTCAAGCGCGGTATGGCCGAGATGCTGAAGGGCGGCGTCATCATGGACGTCGTCACGGCTGATCAGGCCAAGATCGCCGAGGATGCAGGGGCCGTGGCCGTCATGGCGCTGGAGCGGGTGCCGGCCGACATCCGTGCGCAGGGTGGCGTGGCGCGGTCCAGCGATCCGGATCTGATCGACGGCATCATCGAGGCCGTCTCGATCCCGGTCATGGCCAAGGCGCGCATCGGTCACTTCGCCGAGGCACAGATCCTGCAGAGCCTGGGTGTGGACTATATCGACGAGTCCGAGGTGCTGACTCCGGCCGACTACGCGAACCACATCGACAAGTGGGCCTTCAACGTGCCGTTCGTGTGCGGCGCGACGAATCTGGGTGAGGCGTTGCGGCGCATCACCGAGGGTGCGGCGTTCATCCGCTCCAAGGGCGAGGCCGGTACGGGTGATGTGTCGAACGCGGTGACCCACATCCGCAAGATCACCGGTGAGATCCGCCGCCTGCAGACGCTGCGCGACGATGAGCTGTACGTCGCGGCCAAGGAACTGCAGGCGCCGTTCGAGCTGGTCAAGGAGGTCGCCGAGCTCGGCAAGCTTCCCGTCACGCTGTTCACGGCGGGTGGCATCGCGACCCCGGCCGATGCCGCGCTGGTGATGCAGTTGGGTTCTGAAGGCGTGTTCGTGGGCTCGGGCATCTTCAAGTCCGGCAATCCGGCTCAACGGGCCGAGGCGATCGTCAAGGCCACCACGTTCTACGACGATCCTGACGTCGTGGCCAAGGTCTCGCGCGGCCTGGGCGATGCGATGGTCGGCCTCAATGTCGACGAGATCCCCGAGCACCACAAGCTCGAGACGCGCGGCTGGTGACCGTCCGCAGTGCCCGGTGGGGTGCTGCGGACGCCGCAACGGACGGCTCGGCCGTCATCCTGATTTTTCTTTCTCCCGAACGCCGTCACGATCGCAGGTGACGTGCGTCTCACGTGTGTCGCAGGGGAACGACACCACCACCCAACGGGAGAGAGAAGCACGATCATGAAGAAGTCCACCAAGGGCGCAGTCGCCGCGGGTGCGGCCGCCGTCCTCTTGCTCGGCGGCGCCGGGACCCTGGCGTACTGGACCGCCGACGACACCGTGACCGGCACGACGATCACCAGCGGTCATCTGACGCTGGACGCCACCGCGTGCCAGGGCACGACCGGCTGGGAGCTCGAGGGCGATGCCTTCGACACCTCGGCCGACACGCTGATCCCCGGTGACACGCTCACCAAGGAGTGCGACCTGGTCGTCGACGTGAAGGGCACGCACCTCACGCAGGTCGACATCGACGCGACGACTCCGGGCAATGTGGCGGCGCCGTGGGACGAGTTGACCGTCGGCGCCACGGTCGCCGGATCCACGACGGGCGCTGACAACGTCGCGGTGACCGAAGGTGCCAACAACATCCCGGTCGTCATCACCGTGACCTGGCCGTACGGCACGGAGGACAACGACCTCAACGGCGACCTGTCGACCGCGCTCGGCGACATCACGGTCACCGCGGTCCAGGATCACCAGGCCGACGCCAACTGATCTGAGGACCGGTGCTCGACTGGGTGCGACGCATCGTCGCCTGGCTGGTGATCCTCGGGCTCACCGCGATCCTCGTGATCGCGGTCGTGATCCCGAGGATCGCCGGCGCGACCCCGTACACGGTGCTGACCGGCTCGATGCGCCCGACGTTGCCGCCGGGCACGCTGGTTGTGGTCAGGCCGGTCGACGCCGACGACCTCGGCATCGGCGACGTCGTCACGTACCAACTGGAGTCGGGTCGGCCCGCCGTCGTCACGCACCGGATCGTGGGCCTGGGGTCCACGCTCAAGGGCGAGCGCACCTTCATCACCCGAGGCGATGCCAATGACGTCGCCGACGCCGCGCCGGTCAGGACCGTTCAGATCCGGGGCGAGGTCTGGTACTCGGCGCCGTATCTGGGCTACGCCAACAACGTCCTCACCGGACGGCAGCGTCAACTCGCGGTCTACACGCTGGCAGGGTTCCTGCTGGCGTATGCCACCTACATGTTCACCGGCTCGATCACCGATCGACGTCACTCGCGCAGCAGGAAGGCGGTCAGCCCATGAGGTTCGTCTGGTGCTGCCTGCTCGGTGCGATGGCGGTGATCGGTTCGCCGGCTGCCGCGGCCGACGAGATCGGCCTGAGCAACGACGGCGTCTCGTGGGGTACGTCGCTGAGCCTTCCGCTGTACGACCCGGCGCAGCGCTGGGTTCCCGGCGACGACGAGACGGCGTCGTTCTATGTCCGGAACCAGGGCCCGACCCGAGCGCTCCTGACCATCGAGGCGCGTAGCGCCGACACGGACAGGCTGCTGTCGGACGACGACATCCGGCTCAGGGCCCGGGCCGGCGGCGGATCGTGGATCCGCCTCGACAACGGCGTGCCTACGGCCGGCCTGACCGATCAGACCATCGCTCGCGGGGGTGTCGTGAAGGTCGACGTCAACGCGGCATTCGACTGGGATGCGCCGAACCGGTCACAGGCCAAGGAACTCGAGGTCGTGTTCCGGGTCGTGCTCAGCGACGCCCTGGACGACTCCGGTGGCCGAGACCGTGGCTCGCTGCCGGGCACCGGCTCTATGGTGCCTGGCTGGGGCATCGTCGCCGGGGCCGCACTGATCGCGGTCGGGGCCGGGCTGACGCGCCGAAGGCGGGCGGGGGAGCGGACATGAGCAGCCACCGACGCCAGACCCGCCGTCGCGGCCTGCCGGCCTCGACGCGCGTGCGGGCACTCCTGAGCCTGGGCGTGGTCCTGGCCATGGCCAGTGGCGGCACGTTCGCCTACTGGTCTGACACCGCCACGGTCACGGGCACGACCCTGACGACGGGACGTCTCGACCTCACCGTGAACGGCCAGGACAACGTCACGGGCTACAGCGCGCTGAACCTCACGGCGATGGTGCCCGGCAACACGACGGCCGGCGTCCTCACGATCAAGAACAACGGCACGGTGCCGTTCACCTACACGATGAGCTCAGCCGGGACCAACCCCGATTCCAAGGGGCTGGCGGCAGGCCTGACCGCGAAGGTCACCACGAATGCGGCGACCTCGGGCACCAGCCCGGCCGCCACCTGCTCGAACGCGGCCATCGCCGGCTCCGGCTCGAGTTTCAACGGCGCGCTGATCGGCGCGGGCATCAAACGCACGCTCGCGCCCGGCGCCAGCGAGCCGATCTGCATCCAGGTGACGCTGCCCGCCGGTGCCCCGGCGTCGTTGCAAGGGGCCGCCACCACACTGACCTTCACCGTCGACGCGACCCAGATCCCGTGATGCCGATACCCGCCCCGCTCCGCCGTACCGCTCAGTGGATGCTGAGCCTGACGGCCGTGCTCGGGGTGCTGTGCGGGCTGGTCTTCGCCGCCTGCCTGGTGCTCGACGTCCGCCCGGTCATCGTGCGTTCGGGATCGATGTCACCGGCCGTCTCGACCGGGTCCCTGGTCTTCGCGCGACAGGTCGATGCCCGTGATCTCGGCGTCGGCGACATCGTCACGGTCGCGGACCGGCAGATCCACGTGACCCACCGCATCGTCGGCATCGAGCATGCCGGAGAGCACGCGACGCTGAGGCTGAAGGGCGATGCCAACGCACGACCGGACGATCGGACGCACGACGTCACCTCGGCATACCGGTACTGGTTCGACATCCCTGTGCTCGGCAGCGTGATCGCCTGGTTCTCGCAGATCCCCGGCGTCTTCGTCCTGGCCGGATTCGTCGCCGTGATGCTGATCGTGGCGCTACGCCCTGGTCCGCGAGGACCTGGTGCGGCGTCCGCTGGACGACGCAAAGCCGTGCGGCGGAGGTCGCGGAAGGCGCGACGCGCCGCCCGGGCCGCAGCATTGTCGGCCGTCGTGGTGGCCGGATCAGCAGTGCCGGCCTTCGCGGTCTGGACCGACACCGCCACGGTCGCCGGGACGTCCTTGTCGACCCCAACCGTGCTGCGATCCGACACCATGACGTGCACCAACGGGTCGGCTGTGCTCCTGGGCTACTACGACTCCGTCACGCTGACCGTCACCCACAAGGACACGCTCTACAACTACGTCGCCCGCATCTACAACGGCAGCGGGGTCAAGCAGGGCGCCGACCGCCCGATGGCCAGTGGCTCCACCGCGGTCGGTGGCGCGGTCTCGATCAAGATCACGGCGACCGAGGTCGCAGGCCTGCTCCAGCTCGGCGCCCCGGTGTATGTGCGGATCTACTCGAATCTGAAGGCATCGTCGACCTGGGAGTCGGCGACCTACCGGGAATGGCGGCTCGACACGGGACTGCTGGGCGTGCTGCTCCTGAACGGAATCAAGTGCGGTGCGAACACCTCACCGTGATGACGTAGAATGCAGGCACGGCCCGTTTGAGGTATGGGAGTGCCTTCGTGGGCGGGCCGTAGAGGGAGTCGGACCAGATACTGCGCGTGGTCCTTCGTCCCCCGTGTTCCCGAACCGGGAGGGAATCCTGATAGGGAGTGATGGCGGTGGCGCCTCGCGCCACCGCCATCGTTAATCTTCTCGGATGAGTTCGACGGTCGGTGTCTTCGCTCTTCAGGGCGATGTTCGTGAGCACGTCGCAGCCCTCGGCCGCCTGGGCCTCGATACCGTCACGGTGCGCCGTCCGGCCGAGCTCGACGCGTGCGACGCGCTGATCCTGCCCGGCGGCGAGTCCACCACGATGGAGAAGCTGGCCCGCGCGTTCGACCTGTTCGATCCGCTTGTCGCGCGCATCCGCGACGGCATGCCGACGTTCGGCACGTGTGCGGGCATGATCATGCTCGCCGACCGCATCACCGACGGCATCGTGGGCCAGGGTTCGTTCGGCGGCATCGACATCACGGTGCGACGCAACGCCTTCGGGCGACAGGTCGATTCATTCGAGGGCGAGATCGATTTCGCCGGTCTGGACGCTCCGGTGCACGCCGTCTTCATCCGGGCTCCGTGGGTCGAGGACACCGGCGACGGGGTCGAGATCCTCGCGCGCGTTCCGGACGGCGAGGCCGCAGGTAGAATCGTCGCGGTTCGACAAGGTCACCTGATGGCGACGTCCTTTCACCCCGAAGTGGGTGACGACGACAGGATCCATCGGTTCTTCGTCGAGACCGTCATGCAGTCGTAGAAGGGAACATCCGATGTCGGGGCACTCCAAGTGGGCGACGACCAAGCACAAGAAGGCCGTCATCGACGCCAAGCGCGGCAAGATGTTCGCGAAGCTGATCAAGAACATCGAGGTCGCGGCACGCATAGGCGGGCCCGACCCCGCCGGCAATCCGACGCTGTACGACGCCATCCAGAAGGCGAAGAAGTCGTCGGTCCCCAACGACAACATCGACCGCGCGGTCAAGCGAGGCGGCGGTCTCGACGGCGCCGGTGTCGACTACACGACGATCATGTACGAGGGCTACGGCCCGGGCGGCGTCGCGATGCTGGTCGAGTGCCTCACCGACAACAAGAACCGGGCCGCGATGGAGGTGCGCACCGCGATGACTCGCAATGGTGGCACCATGGCCGATCCGGGCTCCGTGTCGTACATGTTCACCCGTAAGGGCGTCATCGCCGTGCCGGCCGAACAGGAGGGTGGCGCGACCACCGAGGACGATGTCCTGATGGCCGTCCTCGACGCGGGTGCCGAGGACGTCAACGATCACGACGGCATGTTCGAGATCATCTGCGAGGCCACCGATCTGGTGGCGGTGCGCACCGCGTTGCAGGAAGCGGGTCTCGACTACGACTCGGCCGAGGCGTCCTTCGTGCCGTCCGTGACGGTCGAAGTCGACGACGAGGGTGCCGCCAAGGTCGAGAAGCTCATCGACGCACTCGAGGACTGCGACGACGTCCAGAACGTCTTCGCGAACTTCTGATCTTCCGCTGACGAGTCACTTATTGCTGCTGACGAGTCACTTATTGCTGCTGAGGAGTCAGTTATTGGTGCTGACGAGTCAGTTACTGGTGGTGACGAGTCGCTTGTTGGCGGGCCGACGTCACGTTCTCGTGGCTCGGGTTCGTGGGGTGCGACTCGACGGTCTCTCGGCTTGGTGAGGTTGCGTGGCTGAGACGCCTGCTGTATCTCGCGTCACGGGTTACTTGCGTTGCGTTGCGCTCACCAAGTCACTCGTTCGCACTCGCAAGCAGGCAGCTTGCGGACTGTCGTTCGTCTCACCGGCTCGCGAGAGCAAACGACTGACTCGTGAGCGCGACCTGTGGTCACCTCGCGCGGGGTTGCGTGATGGGTGTGGTTGGGCGTGTCGCTCGGCGGGGTCGGCGACACGACGTAGACTCTCGAACATGGTTTCGACGGCGATGACCGTGCTGGGGGTCGACCCGGGGCTCACCCGCTGTGGTGTCGGGGTCGTACACGGCTCGGTCGGGCGGCCGCTCGATCTCGTCACGGTCGGTGTCATCAGGACGCCGGCCGACCTCGACACGGCTCGTCGGCTGCGGCTCATCGAGGAGTCGCTCGAGATGCGGATCGCCGAGCACCGCCCCGACGTGGTCGCGGTCGAACGGGTCTTCAGCCAGCACAACGTGCGCACCGTGATGGGCACGGCCCAGGCCAGTGCCGTGGCGATGCTGGTGGCTGCCCGTCACGGCATCCCGGTGCACCTGCACACGCCCAGCGAGGTCAAGGCAGCCGTCACCGGCAGCGGCCGAGCCGACAAGGAGCAGGTCGGCCAGATGGTGGCCCGCGTGCTCCGGCTCGCCGCGCCGCCCCGACCGGCCGATGCCGCCGATGCGTTGGCACTGGCGATCTGCCACGTGTGGCGCGGGGGAGCACAGAACCGGTTGACTGAGGCCGTCGCGGCGGCCGGAAAGGGTGCTCGATGATCGCCCATCTGCGGGGCCAGGTGGCCGCCCTGACTCTCTCCTCGGTCGTCGTCGACGTCGGGGGAGTCGGCTACCAGGTCATGTGCACGCCGAGCACGATCGCCGGGCTGCGGCACGGGCAGGACGTCAGGTTGGCGACGTCGATGGTGGTGCGTGAGGACTCGATGACGGTCTACGGCTTCGCCGGGAGCGATGAGCGTGACATGTTCGAGTTGCTGCAGACCGCCAGCGGGGTGGGCCCGAAGGTCGCCCAGGCCATGCTCGCGGTCCTCGATCCCGACCGCATCCGGCAGGCCGTCGGCAGTGGCGATCTGGCCACCCTCACCTCGGTGCCGGGCATCGGGCGTAAGGGAGCCGAACGCATCGTGCTCGAGCTCAAGGACCGCATCGGCGTCACGACCGCCGTCGCCGCCGGAGGATCTGCCGGCGCCTGGCGTGCGCAGGTCCACGAGGCCATGGTCGGGCTGGGGATCTCGGCCAAGGACGCCGAGGCCGCCGTCGAGAAGGTCGCGGCGTCCCTCGACCCCGGGCAGTCGCCCGACACGTCCACCGCGCTGCGCGACGCCCTGCGCACCTTGTCGAAGGCGCGGGCGTGACGCCCGGAGACGACGGAGGTCGATCCATGGGAGCCGACGCATTCGATGCCTTCGAGGCTGTCCTCGACGCCGCGGTCCCCGAGGACCGCGCCTTCGAGGCCGCGCTGCGCCCGCGATCGCTCGACGAGCTGATCGGCCAGGAACGGGTGCGCGAACAGCTGGCGCTCGTGCTCGAGGCCGCTGTGGCGCGTGGCCGTACCCCCGACCACGTCCTGCTGTCGGGCCCGCCCGGGCTGGGCAAGACGACACTGGCCATGATCATCGCTCACCAGCTCACGGCGCCGCTGCGCATCACGTCCGGTCCGGCGATCCAGAACGCGGGCGACCTGGCGGCCATCCTGTCGGGCATCAACGAGGGCGATGTGCTGTTCATCGACGAGATCCACCGGATGTCGAGGCCGGCCGAGGAACTGTTGTACATGGCCATGGAGGACTTCCGGGTCGATGTCGTGGTCGGCAAGGGGCCGGGCGCCACGGCGATCCCGCTCGAGATCCCGCCGTTCACCGTGGTCGGCGCCACGACCCGGGCGGGTCTGTTGCCCGGCCCCCTGCGCGACCGGTTCGGCTTCACCGCCCAGCTGGACTTCTACGACACCGATGAGCTGCACGGCATCGTGCGACGGTCGGCCGGGCTGTTGGAGCTCGAGGTCACCGACGACGGCGGCCGTGAGATCGCCTCGCGTTCGCGCGGCACGCCTCGTATCGCGAACCGTCTGCTGCGGCGCGTGCGTGATTACGCCGAAGTGCGTGCCGGTGGCGTCGTCGACGTGGGTGTCGCGCAGGCTGCGCTGGCCCTGTACGAGGTCGATCCGCTCGGGCTCGACCGTCTCGATCGCGCCGTGCTGACCGCCTTGTGCGACAGCTTCGGTGGCGGGCCGGTCGGTCTGAGCACGCTGGCCGTCGCGGTGGGCGAGGAGCGCGAGACCGTCGAGGAGCTGGCCGAGCCCTTCCTGGTCCGGCTGGGCTTCCTCGCGCGCACCCCGCGTGGTCGGGTCGCCACGCCTGCTGCCTGGGCCCACCTGGGCCTGACTCCGCCACCGGGCACCGCGCAACTGTCCTTCGACGACGACACGGCCTGACACCCGGCCCTGCATGGTTGCGGGGTTACACTTTCCGGCGGCCCTCCCGCTGGTGGGCTGACCTCTGACCTCGGGAGCGATCTGTGTCCGACTGGATCCAGTACGTGCCATTGCTGGCGCTGCTCATCCTCTTCTGGTTCCTGGTGCTGCGTCCCGCCCGGGCCCGGCAGCGGAGCTTCACCGATCTGCAGGGCAGCCTGGCGGTCGGACAGCAGGTGATGCTGACCAGCGGCCTCTACGGCGAGGTGGTCGAACTGGCCGACGACACCGTCCGGCTGCGCATCGCTCCTGACACCATCGTCACCGTCGCGCGGCCCGCCGTGGCGCGCGTCATCGACTCGACCGAGGAAGCCTCGTGATGGCCGCTCCCCGCAACGCTCGCCGCCAGCATCCGCGTCCTGGTCGCACGCTGGCGCTCTTCCTGGCGTTCATCGTCGCGCTGTACGGACTGCTGTTCGCGCTCGACATGACCCGCGACAAGGGCGCCGACACGGTCTGGAAGCCCCGGCTCGGCCTGGACCTGCAGGGCGGCACCCGCATCACGCTCGAGGCGTCGGCCAGCGAGGGCCGAGTCACCAGCGACAAGCTGTCGCAAGCCCGCGACATCATCGACCAGCGAGTCAACGCGACCGGCGTCTCCGAGGCCGAGGTCACGACGCAGGGCGGCAATCAGGTCATCATCGAGATCCCTGGCGAGAAGAAGGGCAATATCGTCGACGAGGTCGGCCGGACCGCCCAGATGCGGTTCCGGATGGCCTGGACGACCGATCTGCCGAGCGCGGCGAAGGTCGACCAACCGGCGGTCGACGCGGCCACCAAGACCGTCAACGATCTGGACTGGAAGAAGCTGACCCTCGACCAGCTGATCTCTGCGGAGGTGCAGGGCCTGACCTCGCTGCCCCAGGAGTACCAGGAGGGCGCTCAGGCGCTGCAGGTCCTTGCCGCCAACTTCCAGTGCGCCCCGAAGAGCCTCGACGTCGACGACGTCAGCTCACGTCCGCTGGTGACCTGCAACCCCGAATCGGGCGAGGTCATGATCCTCAGCCCGACCGTCATCGAGGGCTCGCAGATCAAGAAGGCGACCCAGGGCTACAACACGCAACAGGCGCAGTGGGTCGTGCAGATCGGCATGAAGCACGACGGCGCCGAGGCGTTCGACAAGGTCACGGGTGCCCTGAGCGCTCAGCAGCTGCGCTTCGCGATCGTGCTCGACGGCGAGGTGCTCAGCGCCCCGACGAGCCAGGCGCACATCACCAACGGCGAGTCAGAGATCAGCGGTGCGTTCACGGCGGCCTCGTCCAAGGCTCTGGCCAATCAGCTCAAGTACGGCGCGCTGCCCCTGACCTTCAAGGTCAACGGCGTGTCCGAGGAGGGGCCGACGCTCGCCGGCACCCAGCTGAACGCCGGGCTCGTGGCAGGCCTGGTCGGCCTGGCGCTCGTCATCGTGTACAGCATGTTCTACTACCGCGGCCTGGGCATCGTGATCGTCGGTTCGCTCGGGGTCGCTGCGACCCTCACGTACGCGATGGTGCTCTTGCTGGGCAAGAGCGTCGGATTCACGCTCACCCTGCCCGGCATCGCCGGCCTGATCGTCGCGATCGGCATCACGGCCGACTCGTTCATCGTGTTCTTCGAACGCCTGCGTGACGAAGTACGTGACGGCAAGTCGCTGCGTCTCGCGGTCGAGGCCGGCTGGGCGCGTGCGAAGAACACGATCCTGGCGGCCGACTCCGTGTCGTTCCTAGCCGCGCTGATCCTGTTCATCTTCGCGATCGGCGTGGTCCGCGGATTCGCGTTCGCTCTCGGCCTGACGACGCTCATCGATGTCTTCGTGGTGTTCTTCTTCACCAAGCCGCTCGTGTCACTGCTCGCGCGCACCGAGTTCTTCGGCCAGGGGCACAAGTTCTCCGGCCTGGATCCGGCGCACCTGGGTATCGAGGGCCGCAAGGTGTCGCAGATCGGCCGGAGTCGATCGGGCGCCGACGGCGCAGGCAGTACGTCGAGCAGTACATCCATCGGGGGAGGGGAGGCCTGATGGGACGCATCAGTTCGTTCGGACAGCACCTGTACGAAGGCCGCATCTCGTTCGACTTCGTCGGCCGCCGCAAAGTCTGGTACGCGCTCTCGGCCGCCATCTTGGTGTTGTCGTGCATCGCGTTCGGCGTGCGCGGCTTCAACATGGGCATCGAGTTCAAGGGCGGTGTCGAGTTCACCGCTCAGGTGGCCAAGGCCGATCCCGGCACCATCGACACGCTCACCGAAGCCGTCAACAACGCAGGCGTGCCCGAGGCGGGTGATCCGATCGCGTCGACGTCGGGCAGCGATGCGATCCGGCTGCAGACCAAGCCGTTGACACAGGACGAGGCCGAGACCATCCAGAAGGCGCTCACCGATGCGGGAGCGACCGAGGTCAGCCAGAACCTGATCGGCCCCAGTTGGGGCGAACAGGTCGCCAAGAAGGCACTCACCGGCCTGATCGTGTTCGTCGTGATCGTCGTGCTGTTCATCTGGGCCTATTTCCGCGAGTGGCGGATGTCGATCGCAGCGATCGTGGCCCTGGCGCACGACCTGCTGATCACGGCCGGCGTGTACGCGTGGTCCGGATTCGAGGTCACGCCCGCCACCGTCACGGGTCTGCTGACCATCCTGGGCTACTCGCTGTACGACACCGTCGTCGTGTTCGACAAGGTCAAGGAGAACACCCGGCACATCCCCGGCTCGCTGCGAAGCACCTATGCCGAGGAGGCGAACCTGGGCGTCAACCAGACGCTCGTGCGGTCCATCAACACCTCCATCACGGCGTTGCTGCCGGTCGTCGCCCTGCTGGTAGTCGGCACCGCGGTGCTCGGCACCGGCCCGCTCAAGGATCTGGCGCTGGCGCTGTTCGTCGGCATGGCCGCGGGAACGTACTCGTCGATCTTCATCGCGACGCCGTTGGCCGCCCAGCTCAAGGAGCACGATCCGGTCATCAAGGAGCACACCAAGCGCGTGCTCACCAAGCGGGCCAAGACCGAGGGCAAGGTGGCACCGGCCGCCGCTGCGGTTGCTCCGGCGTCTCCAGCGCGCCCTGTCACGGCCTCGGGCTCGGCCAAGCGGAGCCAGCCGAGCCGCAAGCCGCGCTCGCAGCGTGGGGGTCGTGGCCGCTGAGCTGGCATCGGACTGGCATGCTGGTGCCCTGAGAACCGGGTCGACCGGTCGCCCTACCCGGAGGTTCGGAGATGAAGATGTCACGCGCGCTCGTCGGCGTCGTGTTGGTGGGCGCCGCGCTCGCCGGCTGCGGTGGCGGCGACGATGGTGCCGGCAGTGCCTACTGCAAGGACCTGAAAACGGCCAAGGCCACGTTCTCGAATGTCGGTTCGGGCGGCGTCGCGCAACTCGAGAAGGCGTTCTCGACCTTCCACGATCTGGCCGACGAAGCGCCCTCTGACGTCAAGGACGACTGGAACAAGCTCGATGGCGCGATCACGAAGCTCGAGAAGGCTCTCGACGATGCCGGGGTCAAGCTGTCGGAGCTGGCCGGCCTGACGAGCGGTCAGGTGCCGAAGGGCGTCGACGTGAACAAGCTGAAGTCGGCTCTCACCGAGCTGAACAGCCTGAACAGTGCCGGCTTCCGGGACGCTTCGACGGCGATCGAGAAGCATGCCAAGGACGTCTGCAAGGTCGATCTCAACTGAGCGAACACACATCAGACGTCGGCGACCTGATCGACGAACTGACCCGGATCGTTCCGGACTGGCCCGAACCCGGCGTGGTGTTCCGCGACCTCACGCCGCTGCTCGCCGACGCCGATGCACTGCGTGCCGTTTCCGATGCGTGCGCCGGTGCGGTGCGGGCCCTCGGCGACATCGACGTCGTCGTGGGTGTCGAATCGCGAGGGTTCTGGATCGGCCCGGCGCTCGCGCTTCGGCTGGGCGTGGGCTTCGTCCCGGTGCGCAAGTCCGGCAAGCTGCCCGGCCCTGTGCATGCGGCCGAGTACGCCCTCGAATACGGCACCGCGACACTGGAGATCGGCACCTCGCTGATCGAACCCGGTCAGCGTGTCGTCGTGGTCGACGACGTGCTCGCGACCGGGGGCACGATGGCAGCGGCCGACCGGCTGGTCCAGGACTGCCAGGCCACCACGGCCGGGGCGCTCGTGTTGATCGAACTGGCCACGCTCGGCGGACGCGACCGCCTCGACCCCTTGCCGGTCGTCTCGCTGCGTTCCTACTGAGAGAGGATCCTCATGCTGAATCCACGTCAGGTGCGCATCGTGGCGCTCGTCCTGGTCGCCCTGCTGGTCATCGGTGCTGCGGCATCACTCCTGACCGGCGCCCTGTGACCCCAGCCCGATGACGGTGGGGAACTAGACTGGTCCGACCAGGTACAGGGGAGGACGACGTGGCCGAACGCACCGAGGCTCCACCGGCGCACGAATCTGCGTCGGCGTCCGCCCGTGTGCGCAGCCGCCTCGCCCGCATCGGCTCCAAGACGGCACCCGATGCGGTCCTCGACCCGCTGCTGACGATCCATCGTTCCAATCACCCCAAGGGTGACATCGCGGCGATCCGCAAGGCGTACGAGATCGCGGAGCGGCTGCACGACGGCCAGACCCGCAAGAGTGGCGATCCGTACATCACGCATCCGCTCGCGGTCGCCACGATCCTGGCAGAGCTCGGCATGACCGCGCCGACGCTGTGCGCAGCGCTGCTGCACGACACTGTCGAGGACACGCCGTACACGCTCGACGAACTCCGGGCCGACTTCGGCGACGAGGTCGTGCACCTGGTCGACGGCGTCACGAAGCTCGACAAGGTCAACTACGGCGAGACGGCCCAGTCAGAGACCATCCGCAAGATGGTGGTCGCGATGAGCCGCGACATCCGCGTGCTCGTCATCAAACTCGCCGACCGGCTGCACAACATGCGCACGCTGCGCTATCTGCGCCAGGACAAGCAGGAACGTATCGCCCGCGAGACGATCGAGATCTTCGCGCCGCTGGCTCACCGTCTCGGCATGAACACCATCAAGTGGGAGCTGGAGGACCTCGCGTTCGCGACACTGCACCCCAAGGTGTACGACGAGATCGTTCGCCTCGTGGCCGACCGCGCGCCGTCGCGCGAGGAGTTCTTGGAGCGCGTCGTCGGTGATGTCGAGTCCGATCTACGGCATGCCAAGCTGAAGGCCACCGTCTCCAGTCGGCCTAAGCACTACTACTCGATCTATCAGAAGATGCTGGTCGGCGGCCGCGAGTTCAGTGACATCTTCGATCTGGTCGGCGTGCGGATCCTCGTCGACACCGTGGCCGACTGCTACGCGGTGCTGGGTGTGCTGCACGCGCGCTGGAATCCGATCCCGGGCCGCTTCAAGGACTACATCAGCGTCCCGAAGTTCAACATGTACCAGTCGCTGCACACCACGGTCATCGGGCCGCAGGGCAAGGCGGTCGAACTGCAGATCCGCACGTTCGACATGCATCGACGGGCCGAGTACGGCGTGGCCGCGCATTGGAAGTACAAGGAGGACAAGTCCTCCGGCAGCAAGAGCTCCAAGGCACCGTCGGCCGACGAGATGACGTGGCTGCGCGAGCTGCTGGACTGGCAGTCCGAGACATCGGACTCCGGCGACTTCCTCGACAACCTGCGGTACGAGATGAACAGCGCCGGCGTGTATGCGTACACGCCGCGTGGCGACCTGATCCAGCTGCCCGAGAAGGCCACGCCGGTCGACTTCGCCTACGCGGTGCACACCGAGGTGGGGCATGCGTGCATCGGGGCGCGGGTCAACGGCCGTCTGGTGTCGCTGGAGTCCCATCTCGAGACCGGTGACGTGGTCGAGATCTTCACGTCGAAGTCGCCCGAAGCGGGGCCGAGTCGGGACTGGCTGGACTTCGTCGCGACCCCGCGCGCACGCAACAAGATCAAGCAGTGGTTCACCAAGGAGCGCCGCGACGAGTCGATCGAGGTCGGCAAGGACTTGATCGCCAAGCAGTTGCGGAAGGAGGGCCTGCCGCTGCACCGCATCTTCAACAAGAAGGTGCTCGACCAGGTCGCCAAGGATCTGCAGCTGGGCGATGTCGACGCGCTGTACGCGGCGGTCGGCGAGAACAACGTGGGCGCGCAGAACGTCGTCGAGCGCGTACTGGAGCTGGCGGGGGGCCGGGCCGGTGCCGAGGAGGACCTGGCCGAGGCAACGGTGTTGCCGACCGACAGTCATCCGCGCCGCCGTTCGCGGCTCAGCGCCGACGCGGGGGTCCTGGTCGAGGGGCTCGACGCGGGCGCGATGGTCAAGCTGGCGCGCTGCTGCACTCCGGTTCCCGGCGATGCGATCGTGGGCTTCGTGACGCGTACGTCGGGGGTCTCGGTGCATCGGGCCGATTGCATCAACCTGGTCGACCTGCGCGAGACGCAGCCCGAGCGTCTGGTCGATGTGCGGTGGGCGCCCACCGGCGCGAGCACGTTCTTGGTCGCCGTCCAGGTCGAGGCGCTGGATCGTCCGGGGCTCCTCAGCGACATCACCCGCATCATCAGCGACCAGCACGTCAACATCCTGTCGGCCTCGCTCGTGACCGGTCGCGACCGCGTCGCCAAGACCAGGTTCACGTTCGAGATGGGCGACGCCAAACACCTCGGCCACGTCCTCTCGGCCGTCCGTTCCGTCGAGGGTGTCTTCGACGCCTACCGCCTCACCCAGTAACCCTGACGAGTCACTCGTTGGCGCTGAGAAGTCACTCGTTGGTGCCGAGGAGTCACTTATTGGCGCTGAGGAGATACCTGCCGCAACAGATCGGGATCTCAAGCCGCCTCGGCGATCGGGGCTGTGCCCCACAGGCGCGGAAGCTGGGGCGATCGCCCCATGAGCTCGGCGACCTGCCGCTCGAGTGCCGGTTCCGGCCCGAACACGCTCATTCGGGTAGCCACAACGACGCGCCAGCCGAGAACCTGATGTAGATACTGGCGTCGCGCCGCGTCGTGTGCTTGGTCTTTCGGATCGGTGTGATGACGACGGCCGTCGTACTCGACGCCGACCTTCACCTCGGGGTAGGCGCAGTCCAGGATCCTGGTGCGGCCGAAGTCGTCGATGATCTCGAATTGGCACACCGGATGCGGCAGATTGGCATCGACCAAGCGCAACCGCATCCACGACTCACCTGGGGACTCGGCTGCACCGTCGATCATGGCGGCGAGTTCACGCGCTTGGACGATGCCCCGGAACCCCTTCATATCGGATGCCTGCTGGACGATGTCGTCCTTGCGCACGAGGGCGGCTCGTGCCATGGCATCGGCCGCGGAGAGGGCGTATGGACGGTAGAGGGTCCGCAGGAGATCCAGGGTCGTCCGCATCGGGGTCGTGATCCACAGGCCGCCCATCCGGTCGACATCATCGACCGAAACATCGGCCTGCCGGCATCGAACTTCGGGCCGCCGGATGCGGGAGGCCCCGTGGGTCACGAGGAACGATGGCTCCAACAGGTACTGCTCGCCAGGTTTGAAGGCGTCGATGCCGTACAACCACGCTGCGGTCTCGTTGCAGGCGATCGCGTGCGGCGGCGCGATGAGGCGCACGGCATCGAGTCGTTGTTGTCGCGAGTCGGGCACTTGGGCATCGACGTAGACACCGCGAAGGATGCGTCGCAAAGCGCCCCGACGCTCGGCGATGATCGTGTCGTGTGGGCTCCAGCCCCATACGCCGGCTTCGGTGGTGGTAAACGGTCGACCGTGGTGGATCAGTGTCATGACGACATCTCACCGGCTGGACGACGACCCGTCGAACCCGTTGTCCACAGGCGCCAATGAGTGACTCGCCAGCGCCAACCAGTGACTCCTCAGCGCCAACCAGTGACTCGCCAGGGGTCAGGAGTAGTCGGCCTGGGCTTTCTGGGCCATCTCGAGGAACTGGCGGTTGGAGGCGATGGCGGCTTCGAGGTCCTTGACCTTCTTGGCGTCGCCGGCGGCCTGGGCCTTGGCGAGCTTCTCCTCGGCCTCGGCGATCGCACGCTCAAGTTTGGAGACCATGTCATCGGCACGGGCCGACTTCTCCGGATCGGTGCGCTTCCACTGCTGCTCGCCGGCCGCGCGGATCGCCTGCTCGACCTTGCGGATACGGCCCTCGAGCTCGGAGATCCGGGCCCGCGGCACCTTGCCGGCGGCCTCCCAGCGATCGGCGATGTCGTGCCACGCCTTGCGGGCCGCCTCGAAGTCCTTGATCGGCAGCAGCTTCTCGGCCTCGGCGAGGATCGCGATCTTCTTCTCGGCGTTGACTTCGTACTCCGCATCGAGCGCCTGGTTCGCTTCGTCGCGGGCCTTGAAGAACACATCCTGAGCGGCGCGGAAACGCTGCCAGAGCAACTCGTCGACATTGCGGGGCGCGGCCCCGGCCTTCTTCCACTGCTGCATGAGGTCGCGGTACTTGCCGGCCGTCTGGCCCCAGTCGGTCGACGAGGACAGCGCTTCGGCCTCGGCGATCAGCTTCTCCTTGATCTTCGCCGCGCCCTCGCGTGCCACGGAGAGTTCGCCGAAATGCTGCTTGCGGCGCCGCGTGTACTGTGTGCGCGCCGAACTGAACCGATGCCACAGGGCATCGTCGGCGGACTTGCTGAGCCGGGGGAGCGCCTTCCATTCGTCGAGGAGCTGACGCAGACGGTCGGCGCCGTGTCGCCAGTCCGATCCGGCGGCGATCTTCTCGGCCTCATCGGCGATGCGGTTCTTACCTGACTCGGCCTCGGCGGTGCGAGCTGCCTTGGCGGCCTGCCGCTCCTCGCGTGCCTTCTCGACGGCGGGCTCCAGAGCCTCGACACGGGTCGCGAGTGTGGCCAGGTCGCCCAGTACCTCGCCCTCGGTGATCTGCTCGCGGACCTTGGCGATGGCCTTGACCGCGTCATCGGGTGCGACCGACCCGCTCTTGAGGCGCTGTTCGAGCAACTCGACCTCGGCGACCAGGCCGTCGTAGCGCCGGGCGTACATCGCCAGGCCTTCCTCGGGCGTGCCCGCCTGCCACTGGCCGATCTGTCGTTCGCCCTCGGCGGTACGAACGAAGACGTTGCCGTCGGTGTCGATCCGTCCCCACGCATGGGTGGCCGCGTCAGTCATGCGGGACAGTCTAGGAGGATGGCCTCGCGTACCCTGTGGGGCGTGCTCCTCACGTCGTTTCCCGCGGGTCCGCTGCAGGCCAACTGCTACTTCGTCGCGCGAGGTCCCGGGACCGGTTGCGCGATCGTCGACCCCGGCATGGACGCGATGGACGGCGTCCGCCAGGTGGTGCGGGAGCAGAACCTCAAGCCGCTCGCTGTGTTGATCACGCACGGTCATTTCGACCACATGTGGTGCGCGCAGGACGTCGCCGCCGAGTATGAGTGCCCGGTCTGGATCCACCCGGCCGATCGCCACCTCCTGGCCGATCCGATGGCGGCGATCTCGAGCGAGTCGGCGGCGATGCTGCGCCAGCAGTTGCAGATCACCGATGTGCCGACCTTCACCGAGCCGGCCGATGTGCGCGATGCCGCCGACGGCGCGGTCATCGAGGTCGACGGTCTGGCCATCACGGTCGATCACGTACCGGGCCACACGCCGGGCACGGTGTACTACCGCGTCGACTACGACGGTCCCGAGCCGGTCTCACAGGTCATGTTCAGCGGCGATTTCCTGTTCGCGGGGTCCATCGGCCGCACCGACCTGACCGGTGGCTCGCACCCGCAGATGCTCGACAGCCTGCGTGACAAGGTGCTCCCGCTCGCCGACGACATCGTCGTGCTCCCCGGTCACGGCCCGCAGACCTCGATCGGTCGTGAACGCGCGACCAATCCGTTCCTCGCCGAACTGCTCGGGCCGAACGTCCCGGGCCGAACCGATCGGGGATAGATATGGCCAAGCTGAGCGGATTCCCCGAATACCTGCCCGCGGAACGAATCGTGGAGCAGCACGTGCTCGACCATCTGCGCCGCACGTTCGAGCTGCACGGATTCGCCAACATCGAGACGCGTGCGGTCGAGCCGGTCGCAGAGCTTTTGCGCAAGGGCGAGATCGACAAGGAGGTCTACGCGGTCCGGCGTCTTCAGGCCGATGGCGACTCCGAGAAGGATCCGTTGGCCCTTCACTTCGATCTCACCGTCCCGTTCGCGCGGTACGTGGTCGAGAACGCGAACGATCTGGACTTCCCGTTCCGTCGCTATCAGATCCAGAAGGTCTGGCGTGGCGAGCGTCCGCAGCAGGGCCGCTTTCGTGAGTTCACGCAGGCCGACATCGACATCGTGGGGCGTGATGCGTTGCCGTTCCACGCCGATGTCGAGGTCGCTCAGGTCATGGCCGAGGCGCTTGCGGGGCTGCCGGTTCCGGCGTTGACGCTGCAGGTCAACAACCGCAAGCTGCTCGAGGGCTTCTATCTCGGCGTCGGTGCACAGGACCCTGCCGCCGTGATGCGCGTGGTCGACAAGCTCGACAAGGTGCCGGGGGAGAGGATCGTGGCGTTGCTGCAGTCCGATGCGGGCCTCGACGAGCACCAGGCCGAGTCGTGCCTGGCCGTCGCCCAGATCTGCACACCCGACGGTTCCTTCGTCGATCAGGTCAGGGCGTTGGGCGTCGAGCACCCGCTGTTGGACGAGGGGCTCGAGGAGTTGCGCCAGGTCGTCGAGGGTGCCACCGCGCCCGAGGGAGTCACGGTGACGGCCGATCTGCGCATCGCGCGGGGCCTCGACTACTACACCGGCACGGTGTTCGAGACCCGCATGGCCGGCTACGAGCAGCTGGGATCGATCTGCTCGGGTGGCCGCTACGACCAGCTCGCGCGCGACAATCGCAGCACCTACCCGGGTGTCGGGATCTCGCTGGGTGTGTCCCGGCTGCTCGCGCCGCTGTTCGCCGACGGCCTGAGCGCCGACCGTTCTGTGCCGAGCGTGGTGTTCGTGACGCTGCTCGACGAGGAGTCGCGTGCGGTCAGCAACGACGTCGCCCAGCAGTTGCGGCGCCGGGGCATCGCGACGGAGGTCGCGGCCAAGCCGCAGAAGTTCGGCCAGCAGATCAAGCATGCCGAGCGCCGTGGCATCCCGTATGTGTGGTTCGCCCCCACCGGCGAGGTCAAGGACATCCGCTCGGGGGAGCAGATCGCCGCTGATCCGGCGGTCTGGACGCCGCCCGCCGCCGATCTGGTCGCCAGGATCGGTTTCGACGCCTCGTCGCAGGTATAGTTCCGGCTCAATCAGACCGGCGTCGAGTGCGGGTCCTTCTGCGAAGGGCAGGTTCCCCGGATGGACACCGCTGCCTGGGGCGCTCTGCATGATCGGGTGTCGGCCGCGTTGCCGACCATGCCCCTGGCAGACGTCGGCGGCGTCGCTCGCCTGGTGATCTCCGGGCCGGTCGTGGGCGTCCGTATCGAGGGGGCGGGCGACGCCGGCGTGGCGGTGGCGACGCTGACGGTCCAGACATCGGATGTCCTCAATGGCCCGACAGCGGCCACCAGCGAAGGGCGTCTCGGGCCGGCGGAGGCTCGGGCGCTCGTGGATCACGACCAGGCGGGTTGCGTCGTCGTCGAAGGTCCGGGTGCCTGGATCGAGACGTCGTGGGATCGGCCGGTGGACGCGCTGGCCGTTCTGGTCGAGAGCGCGCCGTCGCGTCGCCCCGGTGTCATGGTGCGGGCCCGGGTCTGTGTCCTGCGCCCCGATGGGGTGCGGGAGATCGTCGTGGACGGCGCGGAGGCGACCGAAGCGGCACGCACCGACATCCTGAGCCGGACGCAGGAGGAATTCGCGGCCGACGACGCGCGGGCGGCGTCGCTGCTGCAGGCAGCGTTCGAATGCTGTGTCGGCGAATACTGGCGGGCGCGGACGACTGTGAACGCGATCAGGCCCCGAGTGCGGGGCGCGGCCCTCGCGTCGTTCAAGGGGATGCTCAACCCGGACCTGCTGGCCGCCCGCGGACTGGAGTGGACGAGCCACGGTCCGGTCCGGTCGTTCCGGTTCTGGACCGAGGACCAGAAGGCCGCCTACACGCGTCAGGCCGTCGATCTGACCGAGGCGCTGAGCGAACTCACGCCGCATGTCTGCTTCGGCTTCGGTGCGGCGCTGGCCGCGGTGCGCGACGGTGCCATGATCGCGCACGACGACGACCTGGATGTGATCGTCGCGTTCGAGCCACATGAGGCCCCGGATCTACCGGCGGGGTTGGAGCTGGTCGAGTCGCATCTGCGCTCTCGGGGTTTCATCGTCGCGGGCGAGTTCTTCGCCCACCGGCACGTGAGGCGTGAGGGTGAGAAGAACGTCGACGTATTCGTCGGCCTGTTCGAGGGAGACGCGGTGTCGTGGTACCCAGGCCCGCGGAATGCGCTGACCCGTTCCGATGTCTTCCCGGCGAGCACGGCGCAGTTCTACGGCTCGACCGTTCCGCTGCCGCGCGATCCCGAGGCGTATCTGACGGCGCAGTACGGCCCCAGATGGCGATCACCGGACCCTGATTTCGCGCACTCCTGGGGGCGGGCGCGCTATCGGGATCTGCGCCCGGCCAAGCCTCCTGCCGCGCCGCCTGGTCGGTGGGTGCGGTGGCGCCGCCGGGCCGGAGCGGTCAAACGTCGTCTGTCGAGGCTGCTGTCCAGGCCCAGAGCCTGACCGCGCCTGCGCTCCGCGAGGTGGGCGGACGATAGGGTTGGCGTGGGTGCTCGGACCGGGCACCGGATGCCGAAACAGGAGCCTGAAACGTGATCCGCACCCACGACGCCGGAACCCTGACCGCCGCTAACGTCGGCGACCAGGTCACGCTCGCCGGATGGGTCGGTCGGCGCCGAGATCACGGCGGCGTCGCGTTCATCGATCTGCGTGAGGCCAGCGGTGTCGTGCAGATCGTGGTGCGCGAGGAGGTCGCCCACCAGCTGCGTTCGGAGTACTGCCTGAAGGTCGTCGGCACCGTGCAGAAGCGTCCGGAGGGCAACGAGAACCCGGCGATCCCCAGCGGCGAGATCGAGGTCATCGCCGACGACGTCGAGATCCTCAGCGCGTCGGCGCCCTTGCCGTTCCCGATCGACGACACTGCGTCGTCCAAGTCTGGGGACGTCGGCGAGGAGGTGCGGCTCAAGCACCGCTACCTGGATCTGCGCCGTCCGGGTCCGGCCGCGGCGATCCGGCTGCGCTCGAAGGTCAACGCGGCGGCCCGCGAGGTGCTGAACCGTCACGACTTCGTCGAGATCGAGACGCCGACCCTGACTCGGTCGACACCCGAGGGCGCGCGCGACTTCCTGGTGCCCGCCCGCCTCAGGCCGGGCAGTTGGTACGCGCTGCCGCAGAGCCCGCAGTTGTTCAAGCAGCTGCTGATGGTCGGCGGCATGGAGCGCTACTACCAGATCGCGCGCTGCTATCGCGACGAGGACTTCCGCGCCGACCGACAGCCGGAGTTCACCCAGCTCGACATCGAGATGAGCTTCGTCGAGCAGGACGACGTCATCGCGCTCGCCGAGGAGATCCTGGCCGGCTTGTGGCGCCTGATCGGCCACGAGATCACGACGCCGATCCCGCGCATGACGTACGCCGAGGCGATGCGTCGTTACGGCTCGGACAAGCCCGATCTGCGCACGGGCCTGGAGCTGGTCGAGTGCACCGAGTACTTCAAGGACACGCCTTTCCGGGTGTTCCAGGCGCCGTACGTGGGTGCGGTCGTCATGCCCGGCGGCGCCTCGCAGGCGCGCCGGCAGCTCGACGCCTGGCAGGAGTGGGCCAAGCAGCGCGGCGCCAAGGGTCTGGCGTACGTGTTGGTGCAGGAGGACGGCGAGCTGGGCGGTCCGGTGGCCAAGAACCTGTCGGCCGCCGAGCGTGCGGGCTTGGCCGAGCACGTCGGTGCCAAGCCCGGTGACTGCGTGTTCTTCGGTGCGGGCCCGGTCAAGTCGACGCGAGGCCTGTTGGGTGCCGCACGACTCGAAGTGGCCCGTCGCTGCGAGCTGATCGACGAGTCGGCCTGGTCGTTCGTCTGGATCATCGACGCCCCGCTGTTCGAACCGGCCGGTGATGCCGTCGCCGCGGGTGACGTCGCGGTCGGCAGCGGCGCGTGGACCGCGGTGCACCACGCGTTCACGTCACCGCAGGACGTCGAGAACTTCGACGCCGATCCCGGCAACGCTCTGGCGTACGCCTACGACATCGTCTGCAACGGCAACGAGATCGGCGGCGGCTCGATCCGTATCCACCGCGAGGACGTGCAGAAGCGGGTCTTCGCGATCATGGGCATCGACGATGCGGAGGCGCAGGAGAAGTTCGGCTTCCTGCTCGACGCGTTCCAGTACGGTGCCCCGCCGCACGGCGGCATCGCGTTCGGCTGGGACCGCATCACCGCGCTGCTGGCGGGCGCCGACTCGATCCGTGAGGTCATCGCGTTCCCGAAGTCCGGTGGCGGCTTCGACCCCCTCACCGCCGCGCCGGCGCCCATCACGCCCGAACAGCGCGCCGAGGCCGGCGTCGACGCCCAGCCCGAGGAAGACCAAGACTGACCCCCAGGCCCGAGATTTGCGCCGGTGTCGTTGATCTTCTACGACCGATTCGAACCACTGCGGCGCAAATCTTGGGTGTGGCGAGTGACAGGTAGGGTCGCTGTGTGAGCGACGGATTGTTCGACCTGCCGGATCAGGCTCCGTCGGTTCGTGGCGACTCCGGCGGCACGCTGGCGGGCAACGCGCATGCATCGGCACCGCTCGCGGTGCGCATGCGACCCCGAACACTCGACGAACTGGTGGGGCAAGAGCACCTGCTCGCGCCCGGGTCGCCCCTGCGGCAGATGATCGACGGCGATCAACCCCTCACGATCCTGCTCTGGGGTCCGCCGGGCACGGGCAAGACGACCATCGCGTCGCTGCTCAGCCAGCACACGCAGCGTCGCTTCATCGAGGTCTCGGCCGTCAGTGCGGGCGTCAAGGAGGTGCGTGACGTCATCGCGGGGGCACGTCGTGCTCTGTCGAACGGTGTCGAGACGGTGCTGTTCGTCGACGAGGTGCACCGCTTCAACAAGTCACAGCAGGACGCCCTGCTGCCGGGCGTCGAGAATCGCTGGGTATCCCTGATCGCGGCCACCACCGAGAACCCGCATTTCAGCGTGATCTCGCCGTTGCTCAGCCGCTCGCTGCTGCTGACGCTCGACAGCCTCACCGACGACGACATCGCGACCGTCATCGATCGCGCCGTCATCGACGAGCGAGGCCTGAACGGCAGCGTGGCGCTGACGGACGAGGCCCGAGACCATCTCGTGAGGCTGGCCGGCGGCGACGGGCGCCGCGCGCTGACCTATCTGGAGGCGGCGGCCGGAGCCGCCGTCAGCCAGGGGCGCACCGAGATCACGGTCGACGATGCCGCGCTCGCGGTCGACAAGGCGGCGGTGCGGTACGACCGGCAGGGCGATCAGCACTACGACGTCATCAGCGCGTTCATCAAGTCGATCCGCGGCTCCGACGTCGACGCGGCACTGCACTACCTGGCGCGCATGATCGAGGCCGGCGAGGATCCGCGATTCATCGCCCGGCGGCTGATGATTCACGCCAGCGAGGACATCGGCCTGGCCGACCCCACGGCGCTCCCGGCGGCGGTCGCCGCTGCCGAGGCGGTCGCGATGATCGGGTTCCCCGAAGCGCGCATCACGCTGGCGCAGGCCACGATCCACCTGGCCACCGCGCCGAAGTCCAATGCGGTGATCCGGGCGATCGATGCGGCTCTGGCCGATGTGAGAGCCGGCAAGGTCGGCGCCGTGCCGCCTGCGCTGCGCGACGCCCACTACTCGGGCGCCAAGAAGCTCGGCCACGGCCACGACTACGCCTACCCGCACGACGATCCCAAGGGTGTCGTGCCGCAGCAGTACGCACCCGACAGCGTCGACGGTGCCGAGTACTACCGGCCCGGTCCGCACGGTGCCGAGGGTCAAGTCGCGGAACGGCTCGAGAGGATCCGCAAGATCTTGCGCGACCGGTAGGTGCCGCGACTGGTCGAGACGACAACCAACCCGCGCAGACCACAAGTAGTTCGTTGTTGTGACCGCAGGTTTCACACGCCAGCATGTGAAACCTGCGGCTCCTGGGGCGAGGGGCATCGGGCGGCGCGGCGCGGGCCCAGGCGGGGCTAGTAACCTCGTGTCCATGCCTCTCGACGTCACGATCCTGATCGTGACCGCGGTGGTGGCGGTGATCGCCGTCGTCGCAGCGGTCGTCGCCGCCCGCGCACTGCGCGAGGTGCGCCAGCTCGGCGAGGAGCGTGCCGCCGAATCGGTCGCACAGCCGGCCACCGCCGAACTCGAGCCGGTCATGGTGCAGACGGTCGAACCGCGCCCTGTGCAGGTCGTCGAAGGCCGGGTCGTGGCGACCCTGACCCGGCAGGACCTCCTCGAGGCGCGCCTCAGCCGGCCCATGGCACGCCTGGCGGTCTACGCCCACGGAGTGGCCCACGCCCTGCGCCCCGAGTCACGTGACCGGATCACCGCCCTGGTGCGCCGTGAGTACCGGCGTCGCCGTGCCGTACGACTCAAGATCGCCCGCCGCGCTCTGCGTTCGGTGCCCGACGAGGCATTCGTGAAGCGCGCGGACTGGCTCGGATCCGAGCCCCCGCCGCCGCAGCTTCCGCGGGCGGTGGGCGAATGATGTCGCGCGTGTTCTGGATGGCCACCGGGGCCGCCGCGGGCGCCTACGCGACCGTCAAGGCCCGACGCGTCGCCTACCGACTCTCGGTCCCGGGCGTGGTCGATCAGGCCGCGGCCCTCGGCCTCGGCTGGCGTGAGCTCCGCGAGGAGATCTCCGACGGCATGGCAGCGCACGAACAGTCCCAATACCTCAAGCTCACCAGAAAAGAGCAGCAGCGATGAAGACCGCGGAGATCCGCCAGCGCTTCCTCACCCACTTCGAGAAGGCCGGTCACGCCGTCGTACCGTCGGCTCCGCTGCTGTTCGACGACCCCAATCTGCTGTTCGTCAACGCCGGCATGGTGCCGTTCAAGCCGTACTTCCTCGGCCAGGAGACGCCCCCCTGGAAGACCGCGACGAGCGTGCAGAAGTGTGTGCGCACCCTCGATATCGAGGAGGTCGGCAAGACCACGCGTCACGGAACGTTCTTCCAGATGAACGGCAACTTCAGCTTCGGCGACTACTTCAAGGCCGGAGCCATCGAACACGCATGGAGCCTGATCACAGGCGACCTCGACGACGGCGGTCTCGGATTCGATCCCGACGACGTCTGGGTGACGGTCCTGGCGTCCGATGACGAGGCGCGGGGTCTGTGGCGTGAGATCGCGGGCCTGCCCGACGAGCGCATCCAGAGCCGTGGCCTGCTCGACAACTACTGGCACATGGGCGTCGCCGGTCCAGGTGGTCCGTGCAGCGAGATCTACATCGATCGAGGCCCCGAGTTCGGTCCCGACGGCGGTCCGGTGGTCGACGAGGACCGGTTCCTGGAGATCTGGAACCTGGTCTTCATGCAGGAGGAGATCACCGACGTCGTCAGCAAGGAGCAGTTCAACGTCGTCCAGCCGTTGCCGAATCCGAACATCGACACCGGTATGGGCCTGGAGCGCGTCGCGTACCTGATGCAGGGTAAGCACAACCTGTACGAGATCGACGAGGTGTTCCCCGTCATCGCGAGGGCGGCCGAGCTCAGCGGCAAGGAGTACGGCGCCGATCACACCGACGATGTCCGGTTCCGTGTCGTCGCCGATCACGTCCGCAGCGGGCTGATGCTGATGGGCGACGGTGTCACCCCCGGCAACGAGGCCCGCGGCTACGTGTTGCGCCGTCTGCTGCGCCGCGCGGTGCGCTCGATGCGGCTGCTGGGCTTCGACGATCGCGCGCTGCCCGAGTTGTTGCCGGTCAGTCTCGAGCAGATGAAGGCCTCGTACCCCGAACTCGAGGCCGACTTCGCTCGCATCTCGCAGGTGGCCTACACCGAGGAGGATGTCTTCCGGCAGACCCTCGACAAGGGCACGCAGATCTTCGAGAGCGCCGCGATCGAGGTGAAGCGCAACGGCTTGGAAGGTCTCTCCGGTGAAGCCGCCTTCACCCTCCACGACACGTACGGCTTCCCGATCGATCTGACGCTGGAGATGGCCGAGGAGCAGGGGCTGGCGGTCGACGCCGAGGGCTTCCGGTCCCTGATGGCCGAACAGCGCGCTCGCGCCAAGGCCGATGCGAAGGCCAAGAAGGGCAGCCACGCCGACACCACGGTGTATCGCGGTGTGCTCGACGGCAACGGGCCCACCGATTGGCTGGCCTACACGACCCTGACCACCGAATCGCGGGTCATCGCGTTGATCGAGGCGGGTCAGGGCGCCGCGGTGCTCGCCCAAGGTCAGGTCGGCGAGGTCGTGCTCGACCGCACTCCGTTCTACGCCGAGTCCGGCGGCCAGCACGCCGATGCCGGGGTGATCGTCTGGAATGCGGGACCTTCCGGGTCCGGTCGGGCCGAGGTGCTCGACGTGCAGCGTCCCGTCAAGGGCCTGGTCGTGCATCAGGTGCGCGTCCTCGAGGGCGAACTGACGCTCGATGCCCAGGTCGAGGCTGCGGTCGACCCCGAATGGCGTGTGGGCGCACGACAGGCGCACTCGGGCACCCATGTGGTGCACGCCGCGCTGCGTGAGGTGCTCGGGCCGACGGCGCTGCAGTCCGGCTCGTTCAATCGCCCCGGCTACCTGCGCCTGGACTTCGGCTGGAACAGTGCACTCTCGCCCCAGCAGATGCACGATGTCGAGGAGGTCTCGAACCGCGCGCTCCGCGAGGATCTGCCGGTCTCGGCGCATCTGATGTCGCTGCCCGAGGCACGCGACTTCGGGGCGCTCGCGCTGTTCGGCGAGACGTACGGCGACGAGGTGCGGGTCATCGAGATCGGCGGACCGTGGTCGCGCGAACTCTGCGGTGGCACGCACGTGGAGCGGTCGTCGCAGATCGGTACGGTCGTCGTGACGTCTGACGGCTCGGTCGGCGCCGGCAACCGCCGCGTCGAGGCGTTGGTGGGTATCGAGGGCTTCCAGTATCTGGCGCGTGAACGCGATGTGGTGCGCCAGCTCACCGAGATCCTCAAGACGCGGCCCGACGACGTGCCCGGTCGCGTGCGCGATCTGGTCGACCGGCTCAAGGTGCTGGAGAAGGAGTCCGAGAAGCTCAAGGCGCAGCAGCTGCTCGGCGCTGCTGCCGATATCGCCGCCGCAGCCCAGGACATCGGCGGTGTCGCCTTCGTCGGTCACCGGGCGGCGGGAGCCGCGGGCGGCGATGTGCGCACGCTGGCGCTCGACGTGCGAGGCCGCATCGCCGATCGCCCGGCCGTCGTGGTCGTGATCGGCGACGGTGGCGGCAAGCCGTCCGCGGTGGTCGCGTTGAACCAGGCCGCCCAGGATCGCGGACTGAGCGCGAACGACCTGATCGGCACGATCGGCCCGGTGCTGGGAGGCCGAGGCGGCGGCAAGGCCGACGTTGCTCAAGGCGGCGGCACGGATGTCGGGGCGATCCCCGCGGCACTCGCTGCGGCCCAGGCAGCACTCCGCTGACGGCGCAGCCGGCGACATGAGACGAGGCAGGCGGATCGGCGTCGATGTCGGCGACGTCCGCATCGGGGTCGCGTCGTGCGATCCCGATGGCCTGATCGCGACACCGTTCGAGACGGTCGCCGCCGGTCCGCACGCTCAACAGCGTCTCGCCGAGATCGTCGCCGAGGTCGAGGCCATCGAGGTCGTGGTCGGCTGGCCGGTCGGTCTGTCGGGCCGTGAAGGACCCGCTGCCGCGAAGGTGCGGGCCTTCTGCGCCACGCTGCTTCCGCTCATCGCGCCGGTCGGTATCCGGCTGGTCGACGAGCGCATGTCTACGATGACCGCTGACGGTCTGTTGCGTGCCGGCGGAAAGTCCGGGGTGAAACGGCGACGCGTGATCGACCAGGCTGCAGCCACCGTGATCCTGCAGACCGCATTGGACGCCGAACGGACCCGAGGGTCCGCGCCTGGACAGGAGCTCGCATGACAGACGGACTCGACCTGATCACCGGATCAGGTGGCGACCGCGCCCCGGGTCATCGCCGCGCCGGAGGCCCCAAGCAGAAGTCCCCGTGGGGCCGCCGCCTGATGACGCTGATCGTCCTGGTGCTGCTGGTGGCGGGCGCAGTCTGGGGCTACGGCAAGGTCAAGGACATGTTCGGCGGGCCCGCCGACTACAGCGGCACCGGCACGACCGAGGTCGTCGTCGAGATCCCGACCGGCTCGACCGGCCAGGACATCGCGAACATCCTGGCGAAGGACGATGTCGTCAAGAGTGCTGAAGCGTTCTACCGGCTCAGCCTGAGCGACAGCCGGGCCCAGGCGATCCAGGCCGGGTTCTACTCGTTGAAGAAGCAGATGTCGGCCAAGGCCGCGCTCGATGCCTTGTCGGACACGAAGAACAGGGTCGAGGGCAAGGTCACGATCCCCGAAGGGTCACGTCTGCCCGCCATCGCGAAGGCGATCGCCGCCGGTACCGATATCAGCGAGAAAGACGTCAAGGCCGCCTACAAGAAGCCCGACGAGCTGGGTCTGCCCCCTGAGGCCAACGACAATCCCGAGGGCTTCCTCTACCCGGCCACCTACACCGTCGCTCCTGGCACCACGGCGGTCGAGCTGCTCAAGCAGATGGTCGCCAAGACGGTCGCGGTCGAGAAGGAACTCGACATCGCGGCGCGTGCGCAAGCGGTCGGTCTGAGCAAGACCGAGGTCATGACGTTGGCGAGCATCCTGGAGTACGAGGCCAATCGCGATGAGGACTATCCCAAGGTCGCGCGCGTCTTCTTGAACCGGCTCGATCAGGGCATCGCGCTACAGTCCGACGCGACGGTGGCCTACGCCAACAACATCGTCGGCGATGTCTGGACCACCCAGGCCCAGCGCGACAATCCGTCGGAGTACAACACCTACGTGCACCAGGGGCTCCCGCCCGGGCCGATCGGCGCGGCGGGGGAGAAGACCATCGAGGCGGTACTGAAGCCCGCCGACGGCGCCTGGATCTACTTCGTGCCCGACTACGAGAACAAGACCACCGTGTTCAGCACCAATCTGGCCGATCATGAGAAGGCCGTCGCTCGGTTGAAGGCATGGTGCAGCGACAAGACCAAGGACAAGGACGACATCTGCTGATGCGCGCCGCGGTCCTGGGCAGTCCGATCGCCCATTCGCTGTCGCCAGCGATGCACCGTGCCGCCTACGCCGCGGCGGGTCTGGACTGGACGTATGAGGCGATCGAGGTCCCGGCCGGTGGGCTGGCCGGCTTCGTGGAAGCACGCGACGATGAGTGGCGTGGGCTGTCGGTCACCGCACCGCTGAAGGCCGAGGCCGCGGCTTTCGCGTCGTCACGGACCGATGTCGTCGAGCGCCTGGGCGTGGCCAACACCTTGGTACGCGACGGTGCCGGCCGGTGGTCGGCCGACAACACCGACATCCCGGGTGCCGTGAACGCGTTGGCGGAGGCGGGTGTGACCGGGGTGCGCTCGGTGCGCATCCTGGGTGGTGGAGCAACGGCCATGGCGATGTCTCATGCCTTGGCGTCCGCCGGTGCGACATCGATCGAGATCGTGGTCCGCGACACGGCTCGGGCCGAAAGTGCCCTGGCCGCCGGTCTGGCCGCGGGTGCCGGCGAGGTGTCGGCCGCGCGTCTGCAGGACGCCCCGGGCGCGCACGTGGACCTGCTGATCTCCACGATCCCGGTTGCGGCGGTCGCCGATCATGCCGATGCGTGGGCGGAGTCGGCCGACGCACTGTTCGATGTCGTCTACGACCCGTGGCCCACCGCGCTGGCCCTCGCGGCCGAGGCCCGCGGCCTACCGGTCGTCTCGGGCCTTGACTTGCTGGCCCACCAGGCGATTCTGCAACTGGAGCAGATGGCGCGCGTCCAGGTCGACGCCGATCTACTGCGGGCGGCCGCGCAGGCCGAACTGGCCGCGCGCTGAGGGAGTTGGTGGCCGGGCGGGAGCTGACAGGCTGGCCCCACCACCGGTCGCCAGCGACGAAGGAGCGGGTAGGCGACTGAGATCTGACGGGCTGGCTTGAGTCATCGCGTGGCTCGCGTTCGTGCGGTTGCGACTCGACCGGTTTCTCGGCTTCGTGGGGTTCCGTGGCTGAGGCGCCTACGCCATCTCACGTGACGGCTTGCTTGCGTTGCGTGGCGCTCACCAAGTCACACAGTTCGCACTCGCGAGCATTCAGCCTGCGGACGGTTGTTCGTCTCACCGGCTCGCGAGAGCGACTCTGTGACTCGTGAGCGCGACCCGGAGTCACCTTCCACGTGGTCACCACACACGTGGTCACCTCGCACGGGGCTCGTGAGCGCGGCCTGTGGTCACCAGGTGGGGTCTTGCGGTGGTGAGTCGGTACGGTCTTGTTCGTGCAGGTTCTCCTCGCGGCGGTGGTGGCCGCCGCCATCGCGGCCGCAGGGCCACTCGTGCTGATGCGACTGCCTGAGCCGGCCGAACCGGTCGACGGCAAGAAGCCGTACGCCGACGTGGCGCGGATCCGCGGAGCGATGGCCTGGATGGTCGTGCCGGCCGTCGCCGGCGCCGCGCTCATCGCGTGGCGGATCGAGACGCCAGAACTGATCCCAGCCTGGGTCCTGGTGTGCGGCGTAGGGGGCTGGCTGGCGTTCGTCGACTGGCACACCCACTACCTGCCCTTCCTGCTGACCACGCCGCTGTACGTGGGCACCTGGCTCCTCGTGGGCCTGGCCGCCCTCCTGCTCGACGACCACCGGGTGCTCGTCGACGCGCTGGTGGCCAATGTCGTCGTGTACGTGATCTTCCGCGTCATCCATTGGGTCGGCGGCCGCTTCATGGGCGGCGCGTTCGGCTACGGCGACGTCCGCCTCGCTGCCGTGCTGGCCGTCGTACTCGGGCCTCTGGGCCGTGAGGCCACCACGGTGGGTCTGTACGCGGGATTCCTGCTGGGCGCGGTGTTCGGTCTGCTGCTGCAACGGTTGCGGATCGTCGGGCGCGGCGAGATCGCTTTCGGGCCCTACCTGCTCGTCGGCGCCGTGCTGGGCGCCGCCTGGGGCCCCGCCCTGTACGCGTGATCGTTCAGAACAGGTGCATGGGAGAATCGTCCTCATGCTTCGTTGGTTGACTGCAGGTGAATCGCACGGTCCTGCCCTGATGGCGGTGCTCGAGGGCCTCCCGGCAGGTGTCGAGGTGACCAGCAAGGACATCCAGGCCGCGCTGGCCCGCCGCCGTCTGGGCTATGGCCGCGGCGCACGCATGTCGTTCGAGGCCGACGAGCTCGAGATCGTCGGGGGCATCCGGCATGGCCGGACCCTCGGCAGCCCGGTCGCGCTGCGCATCGGCAACAGCGAGTGGCCCAAGTGGGAGCAGGTCATGTCGGCCGATCCTGTCGATCCCGAGACGCTGGCGGGCCTGAAGCGCAACGCGCCGTTGACACGTCCGCGGCCCGGCCACGCCGACCTGGCCGGCATGCAGAAGTACGGTTTCGACGAGGCCCGCCCGATCCTGGAGCGCGCGAGTGCTCGCGAGACTGCGGCGCGGGTCGCGTTGGGTGAGATCGCGGCCCAGTTCATCGCCCAGTCCACGGGAGCGACGATCGTGTCGCACGTCGTCGAGCTCGGCACCGTGAAGGCGCCGGCCGGTGCGATCCCGTCGCACGCCGACGTCGAGCGTCTCGATGCCGATCCGGTCCGTTGCTTCGACGCCGACACCAGTGCCGCGATGGTCGCCGAGATCAACGCGGCGCACAAGGACGGCGACACGCTCGGCGGAGTCGTCGAGGTCGTGGTCGAGGGCCTGCCGCCCGGCCTCGGCTCGCACACGCACTGGGACCGTCGTCTCGACGGCAAGCTGGCCCAGGCGCTGATGGGCATCCAGGCCATCAAGGGCGTCGAGATCGGCGACGGCTTCGAGCTCGCCCGCACGCGCGGCTCGCTCGCGCACGACGAGATCGTGCCGACCGATCAGGGCATCCGCCGTCTGTCGGGGCGCTCCGGCGGCACCGAGGGCGGCATGACGACCGGCGAACTGCTGCGCGTCCGGGCCGCGATGAAGCCGATCGCCACGGTGCCGCGCGCGCTGCGCACGGTCGACGTCAGCACGGGCGAGGAGACCACGGCCCACCATCAGCGCTCCGACGTCTGCGCCGTTCCGGCGGCGGGCATCGTGGCCGAGGCGATGGTCGCGCTGGTCGTGGCCGACGCGATCCTCGACAAGTTCGGCGGCGACTCGGTCCCCGAGACCAAGCGCAACGTCGAGGGCTATCTGAGCAGCCTGAGGTACGTGTGACCGCACCGCGCGTCGTCCTGGTGGGTCCTCCGGGCGCCGGCAAGACGACGGTGGGACAGTTGGTGGCCGAGCGCTTGGGCGTTGCCTTGCGCGACACCGATCAGGACATTGAGGCCGCCCAGGGCGTCAGCGTCCAGGACATCTTCGTGACGCACGGCGAGGAGCACTTCCGGGCGCTCGAGGAGCAGGCGGTCGCGACCGCCGTCGCCGAGCATGACGGCGTCCTGTCGCTGGGCGGGGGAGCGGTACTGAGCGAGGCGACCCGAACCGTGCTCGCGGGTCACCGCGTGGTGTTCCTCGACATCGGGCTGTCGGCCGCGGCCTCGCGTGTCGGCCTCGGCGCCGGGCGGCCGCTGCTGCTCGGCAATGTGCGTGCCCGCCTGAAGGGGTTGCTCGACGCGCGCCGCCCGCTGTACACCGAGGTCGCGACGTTCACGGTCGTGACCGACGACCTCGGCCCCGGCGAGGTGGCCGATCGCATCCAGGCGTGGCTTGACCCCGTGTCGGGAGAGGATGAGGCATGAACCGCCGCATCACGGTCTGGACCGATCACCGCTACGACGTCGTCGTCGGGCGCGGACTCGAGCGCGAACTCACCGACCTGGTCACGCGAGGCGGCACCACGCGAGCCGCCATCATCCACCCCCGTGCACTCAAGGCACGCGCCGAGACGATGCGCTTCCCCCTGGTCGACGAAGGCCTCGACGTCCAGCTGATCGAGGTTCCCGACGGCGATGCCGCCAAGGACGTCGACGTGCTGCAGTTCTGCTGGCGGGTCCTGGGCGATGCGGGCTTCACCCGGTCCGATGTCGTGATCGGTATGGGTGGCGGCGCGACGACCGATCTGGCGGGCTTCGTGGCCGCCACCTGGTTGCGCGGCGTCCGGTTCGTCAATCTGCCCACCACGGTGCTGGGCATGGTCGACGCCGCGGTCGGCGGCAAGACCGGTATCAACACGGCGCACGGCAAGAACCTGGTGGGCGCGTTCTACGAGCCGGCCGGCGTGCTGTGCGATCTCAACAGTCTGCAGAGCCTGCCCGAGGCGGAGTTGCGCAGCGGCCTGGCCGAGATCCTCAAGTGCGGGTTCATCGCCGATCCGTCGATCCTCGACGACTTCGAGCGCAACACCGCCGCGGCCCTCGATCCGTCAGGCGATCTGCTGGCCGATCTGATCACCCGCGGGATCAAGGTCAAGGCCGACACCGTGGCAGCGGATTTCCGCGAGACGGGCGGCCAGACACATCAGGGGGGCGGCGACATCGGCCGCGAGGCGCTCAACTACGGCCACACGCTCGGGCACGCGATCGAGGCGTTCGAGGGATACGGCGCGGTGCGTCATGGCGAGGCGATCTCGATCGGCATGGTGTTCGTCGCCGAGCTCGCGCACCGCACCGGTCGTATCGACGACGCCCTGCTGGTGCGGCACCGCCGGGTCCTCGAGCTCGCCGGTCTGCCCACCACGTATCGAGGCGACGTCTGGGAGTCCCTCCTGGCGACGATGCGCCTGGACAAGAAGTCACGGGGTGACCTGTTGCGGTTCGTGGTCCTGCAACGCCAGCCTCCGGCGTCGCTGGTGCCGGATCCGGCGAGCCCGCCGGGGCGCACCAAGCCGGTGATCTTCGCCGGGCCCGACGAGGGCCTGCTGCTGGATTGCTACCGCGCGGTGAGCGCGTGACGGGTCGGATCGAACGGCTGCGTGAGCTCCTGCGTTCGCGCGAGCTCGACGGGATCGTCGTCACGACCTTGGTCAACGTCCGCTATCTGACCGGCTTCACCGGATCGAACGGAGCCGTGGTCGTTCCGCTCGACGGCGATGTCGTCCTGCTGACCGACGGCCGGTACCGCGATCAGGCGGCAGCCGAGTCGCCAGACGTCGAGATCATCGTGGATCGCGATCTCCTGGGCCGTGCGGCCGACCGGATGCATGGTGGCCGGCCGGTCGAGCGTTGGGCCGTCGAGACCCACACCTTGAGCGTCGACGCGTACGCCCGGCTCGCCGAGCGCTCGAGCGCTGACCTGGTGCCCGCCGAGCGGGTCGTGGAGTCGCTGCGCGAGGTCAAGGACGAGGCTGAGGTCGACGCGTTGCGTACCGCGTGCCGGATCTCGGTCGAGGCGCTGGAATGGCTGTGGCAGCAGCGCCTGGAGGGGCGTACCGAGCGGCAGGTGGCACGGCTCGTCGAGAACCGCATGCTCGACCTCGGGGCCGAGGCGATCGCGTTCGACACGATCGTCGCGGCCGGCGAGAACAGCGCGATTCCGCATCATCAGCCCACCGATCGTGTCGTGACCGCGGGCGATCTGCTCAAGGTCGACTTCGGCGCCCGGGTCGACGGCTATCACGCGGACTGCACCCGCACGGTCGTGATCGGCGGCGCCGCGGACTGGCAGCGCGAGATCCATGCCGCGGTCCGGCAGTCGCAGGCCGCCGGCGTCGCGCAATGTCGCGAAGGCATCGCGGTGGCCGAGGTCGACACCGCCTCGCGATCGTCACTGGCCGCCTCGGGCTGGCTCGAGCACTTCACGACCGGCCTCGGACACGGAGTGGGGCTGGAGATCCATGAGGACCCGTTCATCGCGTCCAGGCACACCGGTAAACTGGACCGTCGCACCGTCCTGACGGTCGAACCGGGCATCTATCTGCCGGGCCGTGGGGGAGTGCGCATCGAAGACACCGTCGCCGTGGGTCCCCTCGAGAACAGCAATGGACCTGAGATCCTCACCGCGACGCCCACCGACCTGCTGGAGATCGCCTGATGGCAACCACGAACGACCTCAAGAACGGCATGGTGCTCAAGATCGACGGACAATTGTGGTCCGTCACGGAGTTCCAGCACGTCAAGCCGGGCAAAGGCCCCGCTTTCGTGCGTACCAAGATGAAGAACGTCGAGTCCGGCAAGACGATCGACAAGACGTTCAACGCCGGCACCAAGGTCGAGACGGCCAGCGTCGACAAGTCCACGATGCAGTACCTGTACAACGACGGCAGCAGCTACGTCTTCATGGACAGCAGCACGTACGACCAGATCGAGGTCACGCCCGAGGTCATGGGCGATGCCGTGCACTACCTGCTGGAGAACCAGGAGGCCGTCGTCGCGACCAACGAGGGCCGCGTGCTGTATGTCGAACTGCCCGCCTCGGTCGAACTGGTGGTGGAGTACACCGAGCCGGGCCTGCAGGGCGACCGCTCCAGCGGCGGCACCAAGCCCGCACGCCTGGAGACCGGCAAGGAGATCCAGGTGCCCCTGTTCCTCACGTCGGGCGAGAAGATCAAGGTCGACACGCGCGACGGCAGCTATCTCGGTCGCGTCTCTCAGTGAAGATCGACCAGTGAGCGTCGTCCGCGAGAGGGAGTCGATCTGATGGGGGCGCGCACCAAATCGCGCAAGCGCGCACTCGACGTTCTGTTCGAGTCCGAGCTGCAGGCTCGGCCTACGGGCGGCACGCTCGAGGAGCGTCGTTCACCCGATCACGAGTACCCGGCCAACGACTACGCCGCGACCCTCGTCGAGGGTGTCGTCGAACACCAGTCGCACCTGGACGACCTGATCGCCGAGCACGCGGTGGGTTGGACGCTCGACCGGATGCCGGCGGTCGACCGCAACCTGCTGCGGATCGGCGCCTACGAGATCCTCTATCGCGACGAGGTGCCCGACCAGGTGGCGGTCAGCGAGGCCGTCGAGCTGGCGCGCGATCTGTCGACCGATGAATCGCCGCGGTTCGTCGGGGGGCTGCTCGGCAAGATCGTCGAGCTCAAGCCGGAGCGATGACGAGGGCGAGCAGATGACCTTGATCGAGAATGCCGACACAGCGCTGAGCGAGGTGCTGGCGCTCGATCCCGCGCCGGATCGCAAGCTGTCCGACGACGCAGTGCAGCGCATCATCGCGGCAGCAGGCGACGAGACCCTCGGCGCATGTCTGATCGCATTCGCAGAAGGTGATTACACGCGGGCTCGCTCGAAGGCCAGAGGCCTGGCGCTCGAGGTCGACGACGACAAGGCGTTGCGCCGTCTGGTCAACACCCGGTTGCTGTACCCGCGTGAGCGCGAATGGACTCAGCAGAGCGTCACGCGCTCGTTCCGCTTCTACTCCGAGACCGAGCGGCAGGAGTATCTGCGATATGTCATCGGGGTCGCCGACGAGTTGCGTGACCTGACCCCTCATGTCTGCCTGGGCTTCGGCTCGGCCTTGGCGGTCGCACGCGATGGTGACTTCATCCCGCACGACTACGACCTGGACCTGCTCGTGGCGTTCGAGATCGACGATGTCGCCACGTTGGCCGAAGCCGGCCGGAGGGTTCGCGCCTTCGGACAGGAGCGCGGCTACACCATCGTGTCGTCGGTCGCGGGCAAGCCGTTCTTCGGCCACTGTCATCTCGGCTCGGGCGGCCCGATGAAGCCCGCCGACGTGTTCTACGGACTGCTGGAACACGATGGCACTGTCGGTTGGTCTCCCGGGAACCGTCACGAACTGAGGCGCGAGGTGATGTTCCCGCCCTCAGAGGCGATGTTCCTCGGCGTCCCGTGCCCGATGCCGCGGGATCCGGAGGCCTACCTGGCGTCGGTCTACGGACCGGGCTGGAATGTGCCCGACCCTCGATTCACGCACCGCTGGAGCAATGCCGACCAGTACGCCGACATCCGGGGAGACGACACTCCGCAGGCAGCGAAGCAGCGTGGCAGCGGGCTGCGGAGGATCGCGCGCGCGGTCCGGCGTCGCTGGTCACGCTGAGATGTATCGCGGGCGGCCTGGGCTCCTGACCCGGGGCACGGCCTGCTAGTGTTCGAGTCGTTCGACATCCTTTAACGGCCGTCCCGTGAGGCGGAGAAGGAGGTCAGCGTGGTTGCTGTGCCTGCGTCCGCGCGGACGGTCCTGGATCACCAGGACATCTCCCGTGCGTTGACTCGCATCACCCACGAGATCCTCGAGAAGAACCGCGATTCCGACGGTCTGGTCCTGCTCGGCATCCCGACCCGTGGAGTCGATCTCGCCCGTCGCATCGCGACGCGGATGTCCGAGGTCGAGGGCCGCGCGATCGTCGCCGGCGCTCTCGACGTCACGATGTACCGCGACGACCTGCGACTCAAGCCGGCCCGTGCGCTCGAACACACCGACATCCCCGATGACGTCGACGGCAAGGTCGTCGTGCTGATCGACGATGTGCTGATGAGCGGCCGCACGATCCGGGCCGCCCTCGACGCCCTGTCGGACCTGGGCCGGCCGCGTGCCGTGCAGCTGGCGGTCCTGATCGACCGGGGTCATCGCGAGTTGCCCATCAGGGCCGACTACGTGGGCAAGAATCTGCCCACCTCGCTGGCCGAGCAGGTCAAGGTGCGACTCACCGAGACCGACGATCAGGCCGACTCCGTCTCGATCGAGGAGGGGGACCACTCGTGAAGCACCTCTTGAGCGCCGGCGACCTTTCCCGCGCCGAGGCGACCCGCATCCTCGATACCGCCGAGGAACTGCTGAGCGTCGCGCAGCGCCCGATCAAGAAGCTGCCCACGCTGCGCGGCCGCACGATCGTCAACCTGTTCTTCGAGGACTCCACCCGCACCCGCATCAGCTTCGAGGCGGCGGCCAAGCGATTGTCGGCCGACGTCATCAACTTCTCGGCGAAGGGCTCGAGCGTCAGCAAGGGCGAGAGCCTCAAGGACACCGCTCTGACTCTGCAGGCGATGGGCGCCGACGCCGTCGTGATCCGGCACGGCGCCTCGGGAGCACCGCATCAGTTGGCTCACTCGGAGTGGACCCGCGGTGCGGTTGTCAACGCCGGCGACGGCACGCATGAGCACCCGACGCAGGCACTGCTCGACGCCTTCACGGTTCGCAAACATCTCGCCGACGATGGTGGGACCGGCGATCTCGAAGGCAAGAACATCACGATCGTCGGTGACGTACTGCACAGTCGGGTCGCGCGCTCGAACGCACTGTTGTTGCACACCTTGGGCGCCAAGGTCACCCTGGTCGCGCCACCGACCCTGTTGCCGGTCGGGGTCGACGCCTGGCCGGTCGAGACCTCGTACGATCTCGACGCCTCGATCGAGAAGGCCGATGCGGTCATGATGCTGCGGGTCCAGGCCGAGCGCATGAACGCCGCGTACTTCCCGAGCGCTCGCGAGTACAGCCGCCGCTACGGCCTGGACATGTCGCGGATGAATCGCCTGCAGGACCACGCGATCGTGATGCACCCCGGACCGATGAACCGCGGCATGGAGATCAGCGCCGACGTCGCCGACTCGCCGCGGTCGGTCATCGTCGAACAGGTCACCAACGGAGTCGCGGTCCGCATGGCCGTCCTGTACCTGCTGGTCGGGGGCCAGACCGATCAACCGAACTCTGAAGAGGAAACTGCATGACCGACTACCTGATCCTCGGCGCCAGCCTGCTCGGCGGCGATCCCGCCGATCTGGTGGTGCGCGACGGAGTGATCGCCTCACTCGGCGCCGACACCGCGGCGCCCCGCGAGGGCGTGGCACTCGAGACGATCGATGCCACGGGCCTGATCGCGCTGCCCGGGCTGGTCGATCTGCACACCCATCTGCGTGAGCCGGGTCGCGAGGATGCCGAGACGGTCCGCACCGGATCGCGGGCGGCCGCACGAGGTGGGTACACCTGTGTGCATGCGATGGCCAACACCGATCCGGTCGCCGATACCGCCGGTGTCGTCGAGCAGGTCTGGCGCCTGGGGCACGAGGCCGGGTACTGCGATGTCCAGCCGATCGGCGCCGTGACGGTGGGTCTGGCGGGGGAGCGCCTCGCCGAGCTGGGTGCCATGGCGGAGTCGGCCGCCCGCGTGCGGGTCTTCTCCGACGACGGCAAGTGCGTCAGCGACGCCGTGCTGATGCGCAGGGCCCTGGAGTACGTCAAGGCATTCGACGGTGTGATCGCCCAGCATGCGCAGGAGCCGCGGCTGACCGAGGGCGCCCAGATGAACGAGGGCATCCTGTCGGGTGAACTCGGACTGCAGGGCTGGCCGGCCGTCGCCGAGGAGGCGATCATCGCCCGCGACGTCCTGCTCGCCGAGCACGTCGGCTCGCGGCTCCATGTCTGCCATCTGTCGACGCGCGGCTCGGTCGAGATCGTGCGTTGGGCCAAGAGCCGTGGCATCGACGTCACGGCCGAGGTCACACCGCATCACCTGCTGCTGACCGATGAGCTGGTGCGCAGCTATGACCCGATCTACAAGGTCAATCCGCCCCTGCGCACGGCCGATGACGTGCAGGCCGTTCGCGAGGGCCTGGCCGACGGCACCATCGATATCGTCGCGACCGATCACGCACCCCATCCGATGGAGGACAAGGAGTGCGAGTGGGCGGCCGCGGCGTTCGGCATGCTCGGGCTCGAGACGGCCCTCAGCATCGTGCAGCAGACGATGGTCGACACGGGGCTGATCGGCTGGGAGCGGGTCGCCGAGGCGATGTCGGCGATACCGGCTCGTATCGGCCGCGTCGCCGACCACGGCCGTCCGCTGGCGGTGGGCGAACCGGCCCACATCGTCCTGTACGACCCGGGGGCGTCTCAGGTCGTCACCCCGTCTGACACCGCCTCCCTGTCGCGCAATACGCCGTACGCGGGTCGCGAGCTGCCCGGTCGTGTCGTCGCGACATTCCTGCACGGCCGTCCGACGGTCCTCGAAGGAGAACTCGTCGAGAAGGTGACCGCATGATCGATCCGACGCGTGCTGACCTGCGCCACTCGTGGATCGACCCCTGGAAGGAGAACGCATGACCGCCACTGAAGCGATCCTGGTGCTCGAGGACGGCCGCGTGTTCCGCGGGGAGTCCTATGGCGCCGAGGGCGAGACGATCGGCGAGATCGTGTTCTCGACCGGTATGACCGGCTACCAGGAGACGCTGACCGATCCGTCGTACAAGGGCCAGATCGTCGCGATGACGGCCCCGCACATCGGCAACACCGGCATCAACGACGAGGACTTCGAGTCGCGCCGCATCTGGGTCGACGGCTACATCGTGCGCGATCCCGCCCGAGTGCGCAGCAACTGGCGCAGTGACCGTAGTCTCGACCAGGAGCTCACGGAGCAGGGCGTCGTCGGCATCAGCGCGATCGACACCCGCGCACTGACCCGCCACCTGCGTGAACGCGGTTCGATGCGAGGTGGCATCAGTACCACGTCCGACGTCGACTCGCTGCTGGCGAAGGTGCAGGCGGCGCCCCAGATGAAGGGAGCGAACTTCCTCGCCGACGTCACGACGGCCGAGACCTTCGTGGTGCCGGCCGTCGGCGACAAGCGCTTCACGGTCGCGGCGATCGACCTCGGCATCAAGGGCATGACACCTCGGCTGATGGCCGAGCGCGGCATCGAGGTTCACGTGATGCCGGCCACCGCGACGTTCGAGCAGATTCGAGCGATCTCGCCCGACGGCGTCTTCATGTCGAACGGTCCGGGCGATCCGGCCACCGCCGACCATGCGGTCGCGGTGGTACAGGAAGTGCTCGGGGCACGGATCCCTTACTTCGGCATCTGCCTGGGCAACCAGGTGTTCGGCCGGGCGCTGGGCCGAGGCACCTACAAGCTGACCTACGGTCACCGCGGTATCAACCAGCCGGTGCAGGATCTGACGACGGGCAAGGTCGAGATCACGGCGCACAACCACGGCTTCGCCGTCGATGCCCCCACCACAGGCACGTTCGACACGCCGTTCGGGCCCGGCCGCGTCACCCACGTGTGCCTCAACGACGACGTCGTCGAAGGCCTCGCGCTGCTCGAGACGCCGGCGTTCAGCGTCCAATATCACCCCGAAGCGGCGGCCGGCCCGCATGACGCCGCCTACCTGTTCGACCGATTCGTCGACCTCATGCACGACACCCACTCGACCAAGAAGGCAGGCGTCTGAGTTGCCCAAACGGCCCGGCATCAGGCAGGTCGCCTACATCATGAAACATCACACCCAGTCCGAGGAAGCGACCAACTGATGCCCAAACGCACAGACATCGAATCGGTCCTGGTGATCGGCTCCGGCCCGATCGTCATCGGTCAGGCCTGCGAGTTCGACTACTCCGGCACGCAGGCCTGCCGGGTGCTGCGCGAGGAGGGCCTGCGGGTCATCCTGGTGAACTCGAATCCGGCCACCATCATGACCGATCCGGAGTTCGCCGACGCCACGTACGTCGAGCCGATCACGCCCGAGTACGTCGAGAAGGTCATCGCCAAGGAGCGCCCCGATGCGCTGCTGGCGACCCTCGGCGGTCAGACCGCGCTGAACGCGGCCATCGCCCTGCACGAGGGCGGGGTCCTGGAGAAGTACGGCGTGGAGCTCATCGGCGCCTCGATCGACGCGATCGAGAAGGGTGAGAACCGCGAGTCGTTCAAGCGCATCGTCGAGTCGCTGCCGGCGGAATGGGGCGCCGAGGTCGCTCAGTCGGTCATCTGCCACTCGATGGACGAGTGCCTCGCCGGAGTCGGCGAACTCGGCGGCTATCCGGTCGTGGTGCGTCCGTCGTTCACGATGGGCGGCAGCGGCGGCGGCATCGCGTTCGATGAAGACGACCTGCACCGCATCGCCGGCTCGGGCCTGGCGCTCAGCCCCACCACCGAGGTCCTCCTGGAGGAGTCGATCCTCGGCTGGAAGGAGTACGAGCTCGAGGTCATGCGCGATCCTGCCGACAACGTGGTGATCGTGTGCTCGATCGAGAACTTCGATCCGATGGGCGTGCACACGGGTGATTCCATCACGGTCGCGCCCGCCATGACCCTGACCGATGTCGAGTACCAGCGTCTGCGCGACATCTCGATCGGCGTGATCCGTGAGGTCGGTGTGGACACGGGCGGCTGCAACATCCAGTTCGCGGTCAATCCCGACAACGGCCGCATCGTCGTGATCGAGATGAATCCGCGCGTGTCGCGGTCGTCGGCCCTGGCATCGAAGGCGACCGGCTTCCCGATCGCGAAGATCGCGGCGAAGGTCGCGATCGGCTACACGCTCGACGAGATCCCCAACGACATCACGCGGGAGACACCGGCCAGCTTCGAGCCGACGCTGGACTACGTCGTCGTCAAGGTACCGCGCTTCGCGTTCGAGAAGTTCCCCGCCGCCGATCCGACCCTGACGACGCACATGAAGTCGGTCGGCGAGGCGATGGCGATCGGCCGTAACTTCACCGAGGCGCTGCAGAAGGCACTGCGATCGCTGGAACGTGCCGATGCCGAGTTCGACTGGGCGAAGGAATGGGTCGACCTCGACAAGGCCGATCTGCTCGAGCAGATCGCCCGCCCGCACGACGGCCGGCTCAAGAAGATCATGGATGCGATCCGTGCGGGCGCCACGGCCGATGAGATCTTCGGCGCGACCAGCATCGACCCGTGGTTCGTCGACCAGCTCGTGCTGATCGACGAGATCGCCCAAGAACTCATCGACGCCGACGAGCTGACCGGGCCGCTGCTGCGCAAGGCGAAGCGCCACGGCTTCAGTGACGCCCAGCTCGGCCGGATCCGCGGCATGTCGGCCGAGGTGGTGCGCGGCGTCCGGCACGCTCTCGGGGTGCGCCCGGTCTACAAGACGGTCGACACGTGCGCCGCGGAGTTCGCGGCCAAGACGCCGTACCACTACTCCAGCTACGACGAGGAGACCGAGGTCGAGCCGCGCGACAAGCCGGCCGTCATCGTGCTCGGCAGCGGCCCGAACCGCATCGGCCAGGGCATCGAGTTCGACTACTCCTGCGTGCACGCGGTCCAGGCGCTCTCAGCGGTCGGCTACGAGACCGTCATGGTCAACTGCAATCCCGAGACCGTGTCGACCGACTACGACACCGCCGATCGCCTGTACTTCGAGCCGCTGACCCTCGAGGACGTGCTCGAAGTCGTGCACGCCGAGTCCGAGGCGGGTCCGGTCGCGGGCGTCATCGTGCAGCTGGGCGGCCAGACGCCGCTCGGCCTGGCCGCCGGTCTCGAAGCGGCCGGAGTGCCGATCGTCGGCACGCAGCCGACGGCGATCGATCTGGCCGAGGAGCGCGGCGCCTTCGGGCAGGTGCTCGACGCCGCCGGCCTGGTCGCGCCCAAGCACGGCATGGCCACGACGTTCGATCACGCCAAGCAGATCGCCGAGGAGATCGGGTACCCCGTGCTGGTGCGCCCGTCGTACGTGCTCGGAGGCCGCGGCATGGAGATCGTGTACGACGAGGAGACGCTCGCCGACTACATCACCCGGGCCACCGAGATCACCCCTGAGCGGCCGGTGCTGGTCGATCGGTTCCTCGACGACGCGATCGAGATCGACGTCGACGCCCTCTACGACGGCACCGAGCTGTTCCTCGGCGGCGTCATGGAGCACATCGAGGAGGCCGGCGTGCACTCCGGTGACTCGGCCTGCGCGCTGCCTCCCATCACCTTGGGCGATCTGGAGATCCAGCGGATCCGCGAGGCGACCGAGGCGATCGCGAAGGGCGTCGGTGTGCGAGGCCTGGTCAACATCCAGTTCGCGTTGTCCTCCGACATCCTCTACGTCATCGAGGCCAATCCTCGGGCCAGCCGCACGGTTCCGTTCGTGTCGAAGGCGACCGCCACCCCGTTGGCCAAGGCGGCGGCCCGCATCATGCTGGGGGAGTCCATCGCGGATCTGCGGGCAGCCGGGCTCCTGCCGGCTGACCGAGACGGCGGGCTGCTGCCCGACGACGCGCCGATCGCGGTCAAGGAGGCCGTGATGCCGTTCAACCGGTTCCGCACCTATGAGGGCACCTACGTCGACACGCTGCTGGGCCCGGAGATGCGCTCGACGGGCGAGGTGATGGGCTTCGACACGACGTTCGGCACGGCATTCGCCAAGAGCCAGTCCGGTGCCCAGAACGGGCTGCCTACCTCGGGCAAGGTGTTCGTCTCGGTCGCCAACCGCGACAAGCGCCACATGATCTTCCCGGTCAAGCGGCTGGCGGACCTGGGCTTCGAGATCCTGGCCACGAGCGGCACGGCCGTCGTGCTCGCCCGCAACGGGGTCAAGGCGACCGTGATCCGCAAACTGCATGAGGAATCGCCGGCAGGTGAGGCGCGCTCGACGATCACCGAGAAGATCGCCGAGCAGGACGTCGACCTGATCATCAACACGCCGCACGGGGTCACGGCCGGTGCCAATGCGCGTGTCGACGGCTACGAGATCCGCACCGCGGCGGTCGCCGAGGGCATCCCCTGCGTCACGACGGTCCAGGGACTGGCAGCGGCCGTCCAGGGCATCGAGGCTCAGATCGAGGGCCGCATCGGCGTAACCTCCCTACAGGACTGGGCCGATCGCTTGAACAGGTCCGGCCGGTGACGGGTGTGCGGTTTCCCAACTTGAGTTGGGAAACCGACACCATCCTGGGGAAATTTGCCCCTGAAGGTGTCGGTTTGCCCATGGAAGTGGGCATCGCCAGCACAAGGGAGGAGCGAGGATGACGTTCGGATCCAGGTTCGATGCGGCGCGCCGGGCGTACGGGCCCTTGTGCGTGGGGATCGATCCCCACGCCGGCATTCTCGAGTCTTGGGGGCTGGACGACTCCTTCGCCGGGCTGGAGCAGTTCGCCCAGACGTGCGTCGAGGCGTTCGCCGGACAGGTCGGCTTCGTCAAACCCCAGAGCGCCTTCTTCGAGCGGTTCGGTTCGCGCGGGATCCAGGTGCTCGAATGGCTCCTGCAGCAGTTCCGTCACACCGGCACCCTGACGGTTCTCGACGTCAAGCGCGGTGACATCGGCAGCACCGCGCAGGCCTATGCCGAGGCCTATCTCGACGACGACGCGCCGATGGCCGCCGACGCCGTCACGGTCAGCCCGTACCTGGGGTTCGGCTCCCTCGAGCCCTTCTTCACCGAGGCGCGGCGCAACGATGCGGGCGTCTTCGTCCTGGCCCTCACCTCCAATCCCGAGGGACCGGAGTTCCAGCATGCCGGCGTTGAGAGCGGCGGAACGGTGGCCGGATCGGTCCTGGCCCAGCTGCGTGACCTCAATCGCGATGCTGCGCCGATCGGGTCGTTCGGCGCCGTCGTCGGCGCCACGATCGGGACGACCACCGAGGACCTCGACATCAACGGCCCGCTCCTGGTGCCGGGCTTCGGGGCTCAGGGCGGCACGGTCGACGACATCGCCCGACTGTTCGCACCTGTCGAGCGCGCGATCCTTCCGTCGTCGTCGCGCGGGGTGCTGGCCGCCGGACCCGATCCCGACTCGCTCCGCGCGGCTGCGACGCAGATCAACGCCGAACTTGTAGGCTCCCAGACACCGTGATGGTGGAGGAGGACAGCCGATGAGACGCATCGCGACGGGCGCGGCCGTCTGGGTGGTCGTACTCGGCCTCGTCAGCGCTTGCGGGGGCCAGAGCCCCTACTGCACCGCCGTCAAGGACGACAAGGCGCTGCTCGACTCGTTCGGCGCCACCCGTACCGATGCGGCGTTCGCCAGTTATGCCAAGGCGCTCCGGTCGGTGGCCGCCGAGGCGCCGTCGGGCAGCAAGGCCGACTGGAAGCGGCTCGCCGACGTCACCGAAGGTGTCCTGGCAGCCCATCGCGACGTCGGCTTCAAGCTCGACGATATGGACGACGCGAAGAAGCGCGAAGGACTCGGCCAGTCCGACGTCGCCAAGCTCAACCAGGCCTACGCCGCGTTCAACGACACTGCCAAGCAGCGCAAGGCGATCATCGCCGATGCCGAACAGACCTGCGACATCAAGCTGAAGTAAGTAAGTTCACGTCGAAACATCACAACGAGGTGAGACAGATGGCACTTCCGATCCTGACTCCGGAACAGCGGCAGGCTGCTCTCGAGAAGGCGGCCCAGGCGCGGCAGATCCGCGCCGAGGTGAAGAACAGGCTCAAGACGTCGGGTGCGTCCTTGGCCGAGGTGATCTCGGAGTCCAAGGTCAACGAGATCGTCGCCAAGCTCAAGGTCATCGATCTGCTCAAGTCGATGCCGGGCGTGGGCGCGGTCAAGGCCAAGGAGATCATGGACCGCCTCGGCATCGCCGAGAGCCGTCGACTGCGCGGTCTGGGCGCGAACCAGATCAAGGCGCTGCTCGACGAGTTCAAGTCACGTGCCTGACGGCGGGGGAGAGTCCTCTCCCGCCGCACGTCTGGTCGTCCTCGCCGGGCCCACCGCGGTCGGCAAGGGCACGGTGGCGGACTGTGTCCGCCGCCAGCACCCCGAGATCTGGATCTCGGTGTCCGTCACGACCCGGGCGCCACGCCCCGGCGAGGTCGACGGGGTGCACTACCACTTCGTCAGCGACGCCGAGTTCGACCGGCTGATCGAGACCGACGGGCTGCTGGAGTGGGCTGTGGTGCACCGAGCCGCGCGATACGGCACGCCGAGGGCCGCCGTCGAGGAGCAACTCGCCGCCGGACGGCCGGCGTTGCTCGAGATCGACCTGCAGGGCGCCCGCCAGGTGCGAGAGCGGATGCCCGAGGCGTTCATGGTGTTCTTGAAGCCGCCGAGCTTCGAGGAGTTGGTGCGCCGCCTGACCGGCCGGGGCACCGAGACCGAGGCCGAGCGAGCCCGACGGCTCGAGACGGCCGAGGTCGAGCTGGCGGCCGAAGGCGAGTTCGACGCGACGATCGTCAACTCCGATGTCGAGACCGCCTGCAGGGAATTGGTAGACTTGTTCGGTCAGGCAGGCTCGTCGTCCGACGCCGCCGACTCGCAGACCACCCACAAGTAGAGGATCACTGTGGCCACCACCCGTTCCGTCGCCGAGGGCGTCACCAATCCGCCGCTCGACGACCTGCTCGAGAAGTCCGACTCCAAGTACAAGCTGGTGCTCTACAGCGCCAAGCGTGCGCGCCAGATCAACGCCTACTACTCGCAGCTGGGCGAGGGCCTGCTGGAGTACGTCGGGCCGTTGCTCGAGACCGGCATCCAGGAGAAGCCGCTGTCGATCGCGTTGCGCGAGATCAACGCCGACCTGCTGACGGCCGAGGAGTTCGATCCCGAGGCCGAGGCTGCAGCCGCCGCGTCCGCCGAGGCTTCCGCCGCGGCCAAGTCCGAGGCCTGATCGGAGCCTTCGGGCCATGACCGAGATCGTCCTCGGGGTCAGTGGAGGCATCGCCTCCTACAAAGCCGCTGAGCTGCTGCGACTCTTCACCGAGTCGGGCCACAGCGTGCGGGTCGTCCCCACGGCGTCGTCGCTGAACTTCGTCGGTGCGGCGACCTGGGAGGCGCTGTCCGGCAAGCCGGTCCAGCACGAGGTGTTCGAGCACGTCGACGAGGTCGCCCACGTCCGCATCGGTCAGACCGCCGACCTGGTCGTCGTGGCGCCTGCGACAGCGAACCTGCTCGCGAAGGCGGCGCAGGGGCTGGCCGACGATCTGCTCACCACGACCCTGCTGACGGCGCGGTGTCCCGTGGTCGTCGCACCCGCGATGCACACCGAGATGTGGGAGCACCCGGCGACTCAAGCCAATGTCGCGACGCTGCGTGAACGCGGTGTCGTCGTGCTCGATCCCGCCGTCGGGCGGCTCACGGGGCGCGATTCCGGCAAGGGCAGACTGCCCGATCCGAGCCAGATCTACGCGGCCGCGCTGCAGGTGCTGACGGGACGTCCAGCCGATCTGACGGGACGGCACGTGGTCGTCTCGGCCGGCGGCACCCGTGAGTACCTGGACCCGGTCCGATTCCTGGGCAACCGCTCCTCCGGGCTGCAGGGCTATGCCCTGGCCGAGGCCGCCGTGGCACGGGGTGCGCAGGTGACGCTGGTCGCGGCCAATGTCACGCTGCCCGATCCGGCAGGCGCCGAGATCGTCCGGGTCGTCAGTACCGAGGAGTTGCGCGCGGCCGTCGTCGAGGCGAGTGCCGACGCCGACGCGGTGGTGATGGCCGCGGCGCCGGCCGACTTCAGGCCGGCTGAGTTCGTCGAGGCCAAGATCAAGAAGACCGGCGACGGCATCGCGCCCGACATCAAGCTGGTCGAGAATCCCGACATCCTGGCCGAGCTGGTGGCGCGCCGCACCAGCAAGCGCCCGGTCGTGGTCGGATTCGCCGCCGAGACCGGCGATCAGAACGCCAGCGTCATCGAGCACGGCCGGGCGAAGCTGGGGCGCAAGGGGTGCGATCTCCTGGTCGTCAACGATGTCAGCGCCGGCAAGGTGTTCGGATCGGACCAGAACGAGGCGGTGCTGCTCGGGGCCGACGGCTCGGTCGTCGAGGTGCCGGTCGGCCCGAAGATCGACCTGGCGCACACCATCTGGGACGCCACGGTCCAGCGCCTGGACCAGGGCAGCTAGTCCAACGTGTGGATGGGTGAAACCTCAGACGATCTTCGTCGTTAGACTTCGTACGCCGCGAAACGACGCGACGACCCGATACAGGAGAGCCAGTGAGCCGACTTTTCACGTCCGAATCCGTGACCGAGGGTCATCCGGACAAGATCGCCGATCAGATCAGCGACAGCATTCTCGATGCACTGTTGTCGCAGGACCCCAAGAGCCGCGTGGCGTGCGAGACCTTCGTGACCACCGGCCTCGTGCTGGTCGGTGGTGAGGTCACCACGCAGGCGTACGCCGACATCGCGCGTATCGCCCGTGATCGCGTGCTCGAGATCGGCTACGACTCCTCCACCAAGGGCTTCGACGGCGAGTCCTGCGCGGTGCAGGTCACGCTCGACGCGCAGTCGCCTGACATCGCGCAGGGTGTCGACAACGCCGAAGACGTGCGTCGCGGCGGATCGGCCGATCAACTCGATCTCCAGGGTGCGGGCGACCAGGGCCTGATGTTCGGCTTCGCATGCGACGAGACGCCCGAGTTGATGCCGCTGCCGATCACGATCGCTCACCGGCTGGCCGAGCAGCTGACCGCCGTACGCAAGGACGGCACGCTGCCTTACCTGCGACCGGACGGCAAGACCCAGGTCACGATCGAGTACGACGATGACGATCGCCCTGTGCGCGTCGAGGCCATCGTGGTGTCGACCCAGCACGCCGACGGTATCGATCTGGAGGCCCAGCTCGAGCCCGATCTGAAGAAGCACGTCATCGACACGGTGCTCGACCAGTACGACATCGACACGTCCGACTACCGGTTGCACATCAACCCCACCGGCAAGTTCGTGATCGGTGGGCCGATGGGCGACGCCGGCCTGACCGGGCGCAAGATCATCGTCGACACCTATGGCGGCTACGCACGTCACGGTGGTGGCGCGTTCTCGGGCAAGGATCCGAGCAAGGTCGACCGTTCGGCCGCGTATGCGATGCGCTGGGTCGCCAAGAACATCGTCGCCGCGGGTCTGGCCAAGAAGGCCGAAGTCCAGGTCGCTTACGCGATCGGCGTCGCGAAGCCGGTCGGCTTCTACGTCGACACGTACGGCACCGAGACGGTCCCGGTCGACAAGATCCGCGATGCCGTGCTCGAGGTCTTCGATCTGCGCCCGGCCGCGATCGTCCGCGATCTCGACCTGCTGCGTCCGATCTACGCCCAGACGGCCGCGTACGGCCACTTCGGCCGCCCTGGCCTGCCGTGGGAGGACACCGGCCGCGCCGATGCGCTGAAGGCTGCCGCCGGCGCCTGACGAATCACGCAGAACGCCCCCACCCGTATCTCGGGTGGGGGCGTTCTCGCGCGTCTCAGCTCTCGCCGAAGAGGATCGAGTCCATCTGGCTCATCGAGCCCTTGAGGCCGTCGACGACGCCCATGGCGAGGACCTGCTCGAGCCCTTCGCGCGACGTGTACTGGGCGACGCAGACCATCTGCGTACCGGTGTCGGTGGGCGTGAACGTGTAGGCCATCGTGGTCGCCGGCATGTCGTCGCTGGGGGAGCCGTCGGGGTGGGCGAAGCGGTCCAGGACGACGAAGCCGTTCGGGGCGTCGACGCTCTCGACGTCCCATCGACCATGGTGTTCCTGGTCGCCCTCGATCGTCATGAAGTAGTGGACCATGCCGCCGGGGCGGAGGTCGTGCTCGACGACGGTGGCGGGTGCGCCGGGCGGGCCCCACCACCGTTCGAGCTTGCGCGGATCGGCGTACAGGTCCCAGACCTTCTCGACCGGATGGTCGAAGGTCGCGGTGACGGTCAGGGTCAGGGCGTCGAAGTCCTGGTCGACGGACAGTTCCATGTCAGCTGCTTTCTTCAGAGTGATTTGGCCTCGGTGTGATCGGCATCGAGCAGATCGGACATCCGCTGGACGCGGCCCCTCCAAGCCTCGGCCAGCTCGTCGAGGGCCCGGCGGGCCCGGTCGACGGCATCGCGGTCAGATCGCACGAGCAACTCCCTTCCGCGGCGCTGCTTGGCCACGAGACCGACGCGTTCGAGGACCGCGACGTGTTTCTGCACGGCCGCGAAGCTCATCGGATAGGCCTCGGCGAGGCGGCTGACCGACAGTTCGCCCTCGACAGCCCGCCGCAGGATGTCGCGGCGGGTCGCGTCGGCCAGGGCGTGGAACAGGCGGTCCACCTCGGCGGCGCTGAGTTCATCGATTGATACAACCATTTGGTTGTACGTAACCACAGATCGTCGAACGATGCAAGGGCAGTCCGGACCGGCTGGTAGAACAGCCACGTGACCGGGAGCGACGAGACAGGGTCCGAGCAGCTGTCGTTGCTGCCCGAAGCGAGGACGCGCTCACGCCGCCCCACGTCGGCGCCGAAGGTCGCCGAGCAGCGATCGATCGCCCGGGTCCTGGTCGATACCGGACTGGCGCATCTGGACCGCCCGTTCGACTACCGCGTGCCGGCCGATCTCGACGACCAGGTCGTGGCCGGGTGCCGGGTGCGGGTGCGCTTCGCCGGTCAGCTGACCGACGGGTTCGTGATCGAACGCTCCGACGAGACCGCACACGAAGGCGCCCTGAGCTGGCTGACGAAAGTCGTGTCGCCAGAGCCGGTGCTGGCGCCCCACGTCTACGCGCTGGCCCGCGAGGTGGCTGATCGCTACGCCGGCACCGTGGGCGACGTGCTGCGGCTGGCGATCCCGCCGCGCCATGCGACCACCGAACGCAAGCCGTCGCCGGATCGGTGCGCCGCTGACGGCACCAGCCGGCCCGAGACCTGGGCCGACTATCCGTCGGGCCCCGAACTGGTGACCGCACTGGAGCAAGGGGCCTCGCCACGCCTGGTGTGGTCCGCGCTGCCCACCCCGGACCCGGCGGTCCTCGTGGCCCACGCGGTCCTCGCCACGGCGAATGGCGGCCGCGGGTCGATCGTGTGCGTGCCCGATGTGCGCGACGTGCAACGCTGGCGCGGAGTGTTCACCGACATCCTCGGCGATGCCTTCGTGGTCCTCACGGGCGCCGAGTCGCCGGCCGACCGGTACAGCGCGTTCCTGGCCCTGTCGCGCGGAGCGGTCCGGGTCGTGCTCGGCACGCGAGCGGCCGCGTTCGCGCCGGTCGCGGCCGATCTCGGCCTCCTGGTGCTGTGGGACGACGGCGACGATCTCTACGCCGACCCGCGCGCGCCCTACCCGCACACTCGCGAGGTCATGCTGCTGCGCGCCGAGCGCGAAGGCGCTGCGCTGATCCTGGCCTCGTACGCGCGCTCGGCCGAGGCGCAATCGCTGGTCGAGTCGAGATGGTGCGACGAGGTCGTGCCGACGCTCCAGGGACGCAGGGAACGGTGGCCGCGCGCCGAGGTGACCGACGGTGCCGACTCGGGTGGAGTACCGGTGCGGCTGCCCCGGCAGGTCTTCGCCCGGGTCAGGGCGGCCACGGGCCCGGTGCTGGTCCAGGTGCCGCGACGCGGGTACCGCACGTCGCTGGCCTGCCAACACTGCCGCACGCCGGCCCGGTGCGCGAGCTGTGAGGGCCCGTTGTCGCAGGCCGGCGCGGGCCAGCCGCCGCGGTGCCGGTGGTGCGGCGCGGCCGCCGAACCGTGGTCGTGCCGGGCATGCGGGGGCGCGCAGCTGCGTGCGCCCGTCGTCGGTCAACTACGCACCGCCGAGGAGTTCGGCCGGGCGTTCCCCGACCACCAGGTCGTCACCAGCGGGGGAGATGCCGTGCTCGACACGGCACCACCGGGGCGCACCATCGTGCTGGCCACGCCGGGTGCCGAGCCGCCGGTACCGGGCGGGTACGACGTCGTCGTGTTGCTCGACACGTGGCTGATGCTGGCACGCGACGACGTCCGCGTGGTCGAAGAGGCGCACCGGCGATGGTTCAACGCGCTCGCGCTCGGGGCGCCCGGCGCAACCGCCGTGGTGGTCGGCGATCCGACGATGCTGCAGGCATTGGTCCGGGCCGACCCCGTCGGCCTGGCGGTGCGCGAACTGGGCGAGAGGCGCGAGACCCGCATGCCGCCGGTCGGCCGCCTCGCCTCGATCGAAGGCGACATCGAGGTGATCGCCGAACTCGCCGCACGTCCATGGACATCCAGCACCGATGTGCTCGGTCCGGTACCGGTCGATCCCCGCGATCCCACGCTCTCGCGGCTGGTGCTGCGCGCGCCGCGCCGCGAAGGTGCCGAGCTGGCCCGCCTGCTGGCCCAGGTCGCCTCCGAACGAAGTGCCGCCAAGCTGCCGGGCGTGCGCATCCAGGTCGATCCCCAACGGTTCTGATCAGCGCTTCTGAGTGGCGTACCCGGTCCCGATAGGCTCGGGCGAGTGAGATTGGTCTTCGCCGGGACTCCCGATACCGCTGTGCCGAGCCTCGAGGCGCTGGTCGCGAGCCGGCACGAGGTATCGGCCGTCGTGACCCGTCCCGATGCCGCCGCCGGACGCGGCCGCTCCGTGCGCCCGTCGCCGATCGCCGACGCCGCTCGCGCTCACGGCATCGAGGTCCTGACCCCGCCCCATCCGTCCGACCCGCAGTTCCTCGACACGCTGCGCGCGATCGGACCCGCTTGCGTACCGATCGTCGCGTACGGGGCGCTGATCCGCCGCGAGGCCCTCGACGTGCCCGAGTTCGGCTGGGTCAATCTGCACTTCTCGGTTCTGCCGGCCTGGCGCGGTGCGGCGCCGGTTCAACGGTCGATCATGGCCGGCGACGAGATCACGGGCGCGACTGTCTTCAGCCTGGTCGAGGCGCTCGACGCGGGACCTGTGCTCGGATCCATCACCGAGCGGATCCGCGACGACGACACATCCGGCACCTTGCTCGCTCGTCTCGCCGACTTCGGCAGCAAGCTGCTGGTCGATGTCGTCGACCACATCGAGGACGGCGATATCGGCGTCGTCCCGCAATCGGACGAGAACGTCTCCTACGCCCACAAGCTCACGACCGACGATGCGCGGGTGGACTGGAGTCGCCCGGCTTTCGCGGTCGATCGCCACATCCGCGGGTGCACGCCCGCGCCGGGCGCCTGGACCACACTCGAGGGCGAGCGGCTCAAGCTCGGCCCGGTCACGCCGAGCGATCAGGACACGCTCGCTCCCGGTCGTATCGCGGCCGGCAAGCGCGAGGTACGGGTCGGCACCGCGACCACCGACGTCGTGCTCGGCGAGGTCCAGGCCGTCGGCAAGAAGGCGATGGCCGCGGCCGACTGGGCCCGCGGTGTGCGACCGGCCGACGACGCGATCCTGGGTGCCGATGTCTGATCCAGCACGGTCCGTCGCGTTCGCGGCCCTGCGCGCGGTCGACGAACGTGACGCGTACGCCAATCTCGTGCTTCCGGCCCTGCTGGCCGAACGCAAGGTGACGGGCCGCGATGCCGCGTTCGCGACCGAGCTGGTGCACGGCACGTTGCGGATGCGCGGCCGTTACGACGCCGTGATCGACGTGGTCGCGAAGCAGGGTGTCGCGGGCATCGACGCACCGGTGCTGGACGCCCTGCGTCTCGGAGCGCACCAGCTGCTCGGCATGCGGGTGCCCTCGCACGCGGCCGTCAGTGCCACCGTCGATATGGTCCGTCACGAGATCGGGCACAAGCCTGTGGGGTTCGTCAACGCCCTGCTGCGCAAGATCGGCCGACAGGATCTGGACGCATGGCTCGATCAGGTCACAGCAGGATTGGATCTCGACGATGCGCGGGCCGTCCGTACGTCGCATCCACGCTGGATCGTCCAAGCCATGCGGGATGTTCTTGGGCACGATGTCCTGGGGAGGGACGACCGGGCCCTGGACGATCTGCTCAACGCGCAGAACGAGCCGCCCAAGGTCACGCTGGTGGCCCGGCCCGGGCTCTGCGACCCCGACGACCTGCCGGGCACGCCGGGTCGGCATTCGCCGTATGCACGCATCCTCGACGGCGGTCAGCCCGGCGACATCGCCCAGGTGCGCGACGGTTCGGCGGGCGTGCAGGACGAAGGCTCGCAGCTGGTCGCGATCACCGCCGCCGAGGCACCGGTCGAAGGTCGTGACGAGCTGTGGCTGGACCTGTGCGCGGGACCGGGCGGCAAGGCCGCCCTGCTCGGCGCGATCGGTGCCCAGCGGGGCGTCCGCCTGATCGCGAACGAACCGCAGGAACACCGAGCCGACCTGGTGCGTCGCTCAGTGCAACGGCTGTCGAACGTCGAGGTGGTCTCGTTCGACGGTCGCGAGGGCGGCTGGGAGCCCGAGACGTTCGACCGGGTGCTCGTCGATGCTCCGTGCACCGGGCTCGGAGCGCTTCGCCGTCGCCCTGAGTCGCGCTGGCGGCGGTCGCCGGATGATCTGGCCCAGCTCGTCCCGCTGCAGGAGGAACTGGCGCTCCGGGCGCTCGAGCTCGTGCGTCCCGGAGGAGTCGTCACGTATGCGACCTGCTCGCCGCATCTGGAGGAGACCGACGAGGTCGTCGAGGCCGTCGTCGAGGCCACCGGCGCGGAGTTGGTGTCGGTGCACCGGTGGTGGCCCCACGTGGACGGTACGGACGCGATGTTCGCGGCGGTCCTGCGGCGGGTGTGAGTCACCGCCCACCCGGGGTTCGGCTCGGTCCTCGATAGGCTGCCGTCGTGGGTATCCAGATCGCACCGAGCATGCTGTCGGCCGACTTCGCCAATCTCGAGTCCGAGGCGGCTCGGATCGCGAGTGCCGACTGGCTGCACGTCGACGTGATGGACGGGCACTTCGTGCCGAATCTGACGCTGGGCGTGCCGGTGCTGGAGGCCCTGGCCAAGGTGGCTGCGCAGCCGGTCGACGCGCACCTGATGATCGAGGACCCCGACCGCTGGGCCCCGGCCTACGTCGAGGCGGGCGCCGGCAGCGTGACGTTCCACGTCGAGGCAGCGGCAGCACCGGTCCGGCTCGCGCGTGAGATCCGGGCCAAGGGGGCCCGTGCGTCCATGGCGCTCAAGCCGGCGACCCCGATCGAACCGTACGAGGACCTGCTGCCCGAACTCGACATGGTGCTGGTGATGACGGTCGAGCCCGGATTCGGGGGGCAGAGGTTCCTCGAGGTGTGCCTGCCCAAGATCGAGCGCACACGACGCCTGCTGGACAAGACGGGAGGCGATATCTGGCTCCAGGTCGACGGCGGCGTGTCCGTCGAGACCGTCGAGCGGTGCGCCGAAGCCGGTGCCGACGTGTTCGTGGCGGGTTCAGCGGTGTTCGGCGCCGAAGATCCCGATGAGATGGTCGCCACACTCCGATCGCTCGCCGACGGCGTACACTGATCCTCAAAGCTCAGAGTCGGATCTGAGCAAAAGCTCTGGGGTCGGTGCAATTCCGAGCCGGCGGTGACAGTCCGCGACCCGTGGCAACACGGTTGAGCCGGTGAAACTCCGGCACCGACGGTGAAAGTCCGGATGGGAAGAGCTGATGACTGAGGCACGCCGTGCCTCGGTTCCCCGGAGCGCGGACGACTCCGGAGAGGACCGATGGCGAGCGAGCTGGAGATACAGGCGATGCGTCGGGCGATCGACGCCGCCGCGACCGTGGTACGCACCTTGCCCAATCCCCGGGTGGGCTGCGTCCTGCTGGCGCCCGACGGAACCGAGATCGCGGTCGGAATCCATCGTGGAGCGGGAGCGCCGCATGCCGAGGTCGATGCCTTGCAGCAGGCCGGTGCCGCGGCGAAGGGTGCCACCGCGGTCGTGACCCTCGAACCGTGTCAACACATCGGCCGCACCGGTCCGTGCTCCGCCGCACTGATCGAGGCCGGTGTGGCCCGCGTCGTGGTGGCCCAGCTCGACCCCAATCGCGAGGCCGCCGGCGGGTCCGCGGCGCTGGCGAAGGCAGGTGTCGACGTCGAACGAGGTGTGCTGGCCGAGGAAGCCGCCGATCTCAACGAGGAGTGGACGTTCGCGATGACGTCGGGCCGCCCGTTCGTCACGTGGAAGTACGCGGCGACGATGGACGGCTTGAGCGCGGCACCCGATGGCACCAGCAAGTGGATCACCAGCGAGGAGGCACGTCGGGACGTCCAGCGGTTCCGGGCCGGGGTCGACGCGATCGTCGCGGGCACCGGTGCGGTGCTGGCCGACGACCCGCGCCTGACAGTCCGCGACGAGGACGGCATGCCGTTGCCCTATGACCAGCAGGCGCTGCGCGTGGTCGTGGGCGAGACGACGATCCCGCAGTACTTCCGGGTGTTCGACCGGGTCGCGCCCACCCTGCTGATCCAGTCGCGCGATCCCGACGTCGTGCTCGCCAAGCTGGTGGAGCACGAGATCCGGCACGTGTGGCTCGAGGGCGGGCCGCGCCTGGCCGGCGGCTTCTGGAACGCCGGGCTGATCGATCGTGTGATCGGCTACATCGCCCCGGCGATGCTCGGCTCCGGCCGTGCCGCGCTGGAGGGCGAGGCCACGACGCTGGCCGACATGCGCCCGATCCAGATCCACGACCTGACCCAGGTCGGCCCCGATATCCGCATCATCGGAACTCCGGGCCGCATGCAGCGAGAGGACTTCGACTGATGTTCACCGGCCTCGTGGAGGAGAAGGGCGTCGTCACGGCGATCGAGCCGTTGGACGATGCCGTGCGACTGTCGGTGCGCGGCCCCGTCGTCACCGGCGACGCGACGCATGGCGCGTCGATCGCGGTCAACGGCTGCTGCCTGACGGTCATGGCGCTCGACGGCGACGTCTTCAGTGCCGACGTGATGGCCGAGTCGCTGGCCAAGACGTCCCTGGGTGATCTGACGGTGGGCTCCGAGGTCAACCTGGAGCGCGCCCTGGCCGCGGGTGCCCGGATGGGCGGACATGTCGTGCAAGGGCACGTCGACGGCACGGGGCGGCTGATCGACCGTGATCCGCACGAACAGTGGGACGTCCTGCGTTTCGAGGTGCCCGCCGACTTGGCGCGCTACCTGGTGCCGAAGGGCTCCGTCACGGTCGACGGCACGTCGCTGACGGTCATCGATGTGACCGATGACGACGCCGAACTGGGTTGCAGCTGGTTCTCGGTGTCGCTGATCCCCACCACGCTCTCTGACACGATCCTGGGCGCTCGACAGCCCGGCGATCGCGTCAACCTCGAGGTCGACATCCTCGCCAAGTACGTCGAAAGGCTCGTGAACCGTGATTGAAACGCATGACAAGAGCATCCGGCTCGACAGCATCGAGCGCGCGATCGCCGACATCCGCGAGGGCAAGGCGATCGTCGTGGTCGACGACGAGAACCGCGAGAACGAGGGCGACATCATCTTCGCGGCCTCGAAGGCGACACCCGAGCTGATGGCATTCCTGGTGAGGTACTCCAGCGGCCTGATCTGCGCACCCGCCGTCGGCGAGATCCTCGACCGGCTGGCGATCCCGTTGATGACGCCGCACAACCGCGACAAGTTGCGGACGGCCTACACCGTCTCGATCGATGCCCGCGACGGCGTCACGACCGGTATCTCGGCGTCCGATCGGGCCCGCACCTGCCGGGTCCTGGCCGACTCCGCGACCGAGCCGTTCGAGATCGTCCAGCCCGGGCACATCGTGCCGTTGCGTGCCAAGCCCGGCGGCGTGCTCGAGCGTCCCGGGCACACCGAGGCGGCCGTCGACTTCGCCCGTCTCGCCGGCCTGACTCCCGTCGGTGTGATCGGCGAGGTGCTGCACGACGACGGCACCTTGCGGAGGCTGCCGGCGCTGCGCGCGTTCGCCGATGAGCACGATCTGGCCCTGGTGTCGATCGAGGATCTGCAGATCTACCTGCGCCTGCACGAGAGCCAGGTCGACCGGCTCGCCACGACGCGTCTGCCGACCGAGTTCGGCGAGTTCACGGCACACGGCTACCGCGACCGCATCGACGGCGCCGAGCACATCGTGCTGGTACACGGCGATCCAGGCACCGAAGACGTCCTGGTCCGTCTGCACTCCGAGTGCCTGACGGGCGATGTGCTCGGCTCGCGTCGCTGCGACTGCGGGCCCCAGCTCGAGGCCTCGATGGCGGCGGTCACCGAGGCCGGCGCGGGCGTCGTGGTCTATCTGCGCGGTCACGAGGGCCGCGGCATCGGGCTGCTGCACAAGCTGCAGGCGTACGAGCTGCAAGACCAGGGGCAGGACACGGTCGACGCGAACCTGACACTCGGCTTCGGCGAGGACGAGCGCGACTATGCCGCAGGAGCGCAGATGCTGCGCGATCTGGGCATCACGTCAGTGCGCCTGCTGACCAACAACCCGGACAAGAGCACGCAGCTCGAGCAGTACGGCGTGAAGGTGGCCGAGCGGCTGCCCGTCGTGATCCGGCCGACCGCCGACAACCTGCGCTATCTGCAGACCAAGGCCGAACGCATGGGACACGACCTGCCCGATCTGACCGACCTGACCCAGGAGGAGTTGTCATGAGCGGGGCAGGAGCGCCGACGCTGAGCGTCGACGGACGCGGCGCCCGGGTCGTCGTGATCGCCTCGAGCTGGCACACCCAGGTGATGGACGGACTGATCGCGGGAGCCCGCAGGGCCCTCGATGATGCTGGTGTGACCGACGTATCCCTCGTGCGGGCTCCGGGCTCGTTCGAACTTCCACTGATCGCGCAGGCGTACGCACGGGACGGCTACGACGCGGTCATCGCACTCGGCGTGATCATCCGCGGTGGCACGCCGCACTTCGAGTACGTCTCGTCAGCCGCGACCGACGGGCTGTCCCGGGTCGCGCTCGACACGGGTGTGCCGGTGGGCTTCGGCCTGCTGACGTGCGACGACGAAGAGCAGGCGCTCGACCGTGCCGGCCTGCCGGGATCGGCCGAGGACAAGGGGCGTGAGGCCGTCGAGGCCGCGCTCGGCACCTGGCACGTGCTCCGCTCCCGCGCGTGACCGATAGACTCACCACGCCATGAAGACCTTCGACGACCTGTTCGCGGAGTTGAGCCAGAAGGCCAGCGCCCGCCCCGAGGGCTCGCGTACCGTCGCCGAGCTCGACGCGGGAGTGCACGCGATCGGCAAGAAGCTGGTCGAGGAGGCCGCCGAGTCGTGGATGGCCGCCGAGCACGAGGGTCCCGAGCGCACGGCCGAGGAGATCAGCCAGCTGCTGTACCACGCGCAGGTGATGATGCTGGCCGCCGGCGTCTCGCTCGACGACGTCTACGCGCATCTGTGACGGGCCGGAGCCACCGTCACCCGGAGCCCCGTCCCGTGCGAGCCGAACCGATCGTCTGCTGAACTCTCTAGGACCTGCCATGCTCAAGATCGCCGTCCCGAACAAGGGCGCCCTGGCCGAAGCGGCCACCCAGATGCTCGCCGAGGCGGGCTACCGTCAACGCCGCAATCCCAAGGATCTGGTGACACTCGATCCCGACAACGAGGTCGAGTTCTTCTACCTGCGACCCCGCGATATCGCGATCTACGTGGGGGAGGGCACGCTCGATGCCGGCATCACCGGTCGCGATCTGCTACTCGACTCCGGTGCTCCGGCCGTGGAGAACGTCGCGCTCGGCTTCGGGGCGTCGACGTTCCGGTTCGCGGCTCCCGTCGGCTCCATGACGGAGCTCGCTCAACTGGGCGGTAAGCGTATCGCGACGTCGTACCCCGGCATCGTCAATCCGTTCCTTGCCACCCGCGGCATCGAGGCCGAGGTCGTACGCCTGGACGGGGCGGTGGAGTCGTCGATCCGGCTGGGTGTGGCCGATGCGATCGCCGATGTGGTCGAGACCGGCAGCACCTTGCGCCAGGCCGATCTCGAGGTCTTCGGCGAACCGCTGCTGTCGTCCGAGGCCGTCTTGATCACCCGCAGCAGTGAGGTGCCGTCGGCGTTCGAGGTCTTCAAGCGTCGCCTTGACAGCGTCATCGTCGCCCGCACCTACGTGATGATGGACTACGACATCCGGGTCGAGAACGTCGAGCGAGCCGTCGAGCTGACGCCGGGCATCGAATCGCCCACCGTGTCGCCCCTTCATCGCGAAGGGTGGGTCGCGGTGCGCTCGATGGTGCCTCGCGATGCCGCCCAGAAGGTCATGGACGAACTGTTCAGCCTGGGCGCTCGGGGCATCCTGGTGACTGACATCCTGTCCTGTCGGATCTGAAGCAGAAGGTGTGAGCGAACCGTGGCACGCGAGTCGGTGACCTGGCGTCCAGGAGGTGCGCGTGTCGTCGCGTACGGTGTCGCGACCTGCCTGGTGGCGATGACGATCGGCATCGGCTATGCGCTGCCGGACGACATCACGTTCACGGTCGCCGAGCTGGCCACCCTGGCCCTGATCCTGCTGGTCACGATCGGGCTCCTGCACGGGGTCGGCCGCAGCCGGGTCACGGCCGATGCGACGGGCGTGCACGTCCTGAACGGATACCGACGGCACGAGGTGCCCTGGGGCGATATCGCCGGATTCTCGATGAACCGGGGCGCGCCGTGGCCGACCCTCGTCACGCACGACGACGCCCGAGTCATGTTGTTCGCGATCCAGGGGTCCGACGGGCCCGTCGCCCGTGCGGCGGTCGAGGAACTGACCCGTCGCCTCGGAGACGCCCAGTGAGTGGTCATCGCGGGCACACCCTCGCCGAGCCGCAGTTCCCCGGCGACGACGGGCAGGCCGATCAGCGCCTCGTGGAGGCGGGCGGCGATGATGTCGCGGTGCTCACCGTGTTCGGCGGCGTACGGGTCTTCGTACCGATCGTCCCGGTCCTGGGGGAGCGCGCGACCGACGGCCAGCACCGGACGGTGCCTTCGGATACTGACAAGAGCGCCGACATGGCCGCGGTCCTGATGACCGGCGCGGACGGTCGCACCGCGCTGCTCGCGTTCTCGAGCGTCACCGCACTCGAGAGCTGGAATAGTGCCGCACGGCCTGTGCCCGTGTTCGGAGCCGATGCGGCCCGGGCGGCGCTCGACGAGGGGGCCGAGGCGATCCTGCTCGACCTCGGCGGCCCGGGCTTCACGGTGATCGAGACCGACGACGTGCGGCACCTCGCCGAAGGCCACCAGCTGATCTCGACGCCCGACGGCCCCGCCTGGGTGGCTAGCCCGTAGCGAGTTCGCCAGGGAGATGCCGCAGTTGGCCGGCCAACGGTTTGTCATGTCGCGTCGACCACAAGGAGCGTGGCCCATCGATGCGCGTCGGCTTCCTTGACGAGGTAGGTCCTCGGTGCGACACTTTGCTTACTCTCGGGATGCGGGGAAATATGAACAGACGCACCTTGATCGTTTTCGATGGCGGTTGCTTTCCTGGTCGGACTTCTTGCTCCAGCCGCGTACGGTGCTCGCGCGATTGGCTCGTACAAGAAGGTCTACGGTCACTCGACTTCCTGCACGCTTGTTCGTGCAACTGTCAACAACACCACACGCAAAGGTGGTGGTGAGACGCACAACTTCGCTGGATGCAGTAGTTCCGAGCCCAGTCTCGCGGTTCCGCCCGGCTATCTTGGCGTCTCGCCGAACATTCGGCGAGATAGCAACGATTGGACGTGTAACGGCGAGGGTTCCTTTTGGGTGTACAACCAAACGACCACTTCCACCCTCAAGGCGTCGAATGCCCTAGCTGTCGGGTACTCCACCTGCCCGCAACACGTCGCGTACTACGGAGAATCTCTAGGACGCCGTTGGCAGCAGACCAACAGCGTCTATTCGACGGTGACGTCTTACAGATCACCAAGCCTCGGTTTCTGACCGGCAGCCGACAGCGATCTGAGGAGAGGAGTCAAGATGAAGATACCCAAACGTCGAGCTGGCGCTGCGATTGCTTGTGCAGCGGTCTTGGGGCTATGCATCAGCGGAGGCGCTGTCGCCCTGGCGAGCGAGAGCCGACCGCCTGCGACCGACGGATCCAATGTCCCTCTCAGCAAGTACGGAGAGAATCAGTTCGGTCTGACGGTCGGAACGCCGACAGAGGCTGATCGCAACGCCGGGAACTTGCCTGACCTAGTACCTGCGACCACGGACGCCGGCAAGCCGGGGTTTATCCGCGCATCTGATTACTACTTCCCGGACCCGAGGTCGCCCGAAGAGGCGGTTGCTCAAACGAAGAAGCTGCTCAACGAGAGAAATGAGCTGATCCTCCAGATCGTGGCGGCCGATGGAACGACTCCCGTGGGATCTCAACTGGCGATGACTGTTTCCGAAGATGACACCCAAGATCCCGAGTGAGGTACTCGTGGATTACCACCATGAGCGCGCCGCCTGATATCCTGGTGAACGAAGTGGAGGCCACCTCCCACCTGCTCGGCTGAGATGCCGTGGGGTCAAGACCGGAGCCGATATCGGGTTCCGGCAGCGACGTGTCGATGCGCTCGACACGTCGGTGACGTGGCCTTCGTCCTTCGACGGAGGCCATTTTCGTGCCTCCACCACCAACATCAGGAGGATTCATCAGCACGGAACTGCGCGTCAACGACCGCATTCGCGTCCCCGAGGTGCGTCTCGTCGGTCCCGGCGGAGAGCAGGTGGGCATCGTCCGCATCGAGGATGCCCTGCGACTGGCAGCAGAAGCCGATCTCGACCTGGTCGAGGTCGCCCCGACGGCCCGTCCGCCGGTGTGCCGGCTCATGGACTACGGCAAGTTCAAGTACGAGAACGCCCAGAAGGCCCGTGAGTCTCGCCGCAACCAGACGAACACGATCATCAAGGAGATGAAGCTCCGCCCGAAGATCGACCAGCACGACTACGACACCAAGAAGGGTCACGTCGTGCGGTTCCTGAAGGCAGGCGACAAGGTCAAGATCACGATCATGTTCCGCGGACGCGAGCAGCACCGCCCCGAACTGGGGTATCGCCTGCTGCAGAAGCTGGCCGCCGACGTCGAGGACCTCGGGTTCATCGAGTCCAACGCCCGCCAGGACGGCCGCAACATGACGATGGTGCTCGGACCGCACAAGAAGAAGTCCGAGGCCCAGGCAGAGGTCAAGGCCGAGAAGGAGATCGAGCGGGCCACCAAGGCCGCCGAGCGTGAGGCCGAGGAGGCAGCCGACAAGGCGCACCGCGAAGCCCACCACAAGACCGCAACACCGAAGAAGCCCCGTCGTCGTTCAGAGAACCTCGACCCGGACATGGAGGCATAGATGCCCAAGTTCAAGCCCCACTCGGGGATGAAGAAGCGCGTGAAGCGCACCGGTACCGGCAAGCTGCGCCGTCAGCAGGCCAATGGCTACCACCTGGCCGAGCACAAGACGTCGCAGCACAAGCGTCGCCTGTCCGGCACCACCGAGGTCGCCAAGGCCGACACCGCCCGAGTCAAGAAGATGCTCGGCCTCTGAGGCCTGAGCACCGCCCCGAACCAAGGAGTTAGAGATGGCACGCGTCAAGCGTTCTGTCAACGCACAGAAGAAGCGCCGCGAGACCCTCGAGCGGGCCGCCGGCTACCGTGGCCAGCGTTCGCGTCTGTACCGCAAGGCCAAGGAGCAGGTCACCCACTCGCTGGTCTACTCGTACCGCGACCGCAAGGCCAAGAAGGGCGACTTCCGTCGCCTGTGGATCCAGCGCATCAACGCCGCGGTCCGTGCCGAGGGCATGACCTACAACCGTTTCATCCAGGGCCTGAACCTGGCGGGCGTCGAGGTCGACCGCAAGATCCTGGCCGAGCTGGCCGTCAGCGATCCGGCTGCGTTCAGCGCGATCGTCGCGACCGCGAAGGCTGCTCTGCCGGCCGACGTCAATGCTCCTCGTGACGGCTCCGCCGCGGGGCAGCCGAAGGCCGCGGTCTGACCGACCGCAACCCACCCGTGGCGAGCTCTCCTGAGCCGACCGTCCGCACCGGACGTGTCAAGCAGGCTCGGAGGCTCGCCACTCGTGCGTTCCGGACCGAGACCGGTGACTTCCTCGCCGAGGGTCCGCAAGCTGTGCGCGAGGCGCTGGCGCTCGGTCCCGGCACCGTGGTCGAGGTGTTCGCCACCGCGACAGCGACCGAGCGGCACCGCGATCTGGCTGAGACGGCCGGTGACCGGTGGACCGTGTGCGATGACGAGATCATCGAGACGATCGCCGATGCAGTCAATCCGCAGGGCATCGTGGCGCGGTGCCACAGTGTGGTCGCCGGACTCGATGCGCTTCCGGCCACGGCGTCCTATGTCGTGGTCTGCGCCGACGTGCGCGATCCGGGTAATGCCGGGGCCGTGATCCGCTGTGCCGATGCCGCCGGTGCCGACGCGGTGATCCTGACCGGCGACAGCGTCGATCCGCTCAATCCGAAGGCGGTCCGGGCCACGGCCGGCAGCCTGTTCCACCTGCCGGTCATCGTGCATCGCGACATCGCCGAGGCCCTGGACCGGTTGCGCGCTGCGGGTCTGCAGGTCCTGGCCGCCGACGGGCACGGCGACGTGGGTCTCTACGACGCGGCGCTCGACCTCGCGGTCCCGACGGCCTGGTTGATGGGCAACGAGGCCTGGGGCCTGCCCGAGGCCGTGCGAGTGCTCGCGGACCAGGTGGTCGCCGTCCCGATCTACGGTCGCGCCGAGAGCCTGAACCTCGCGACGGCCGCCGCCGTGTGCCTGTACGCGGGCGCTGCCGCCCGGCACTGACCCCTGCGTCACCCTGGCCCCACTAGTCACTTCGTACTAGTGTCCGGCTCGTGGACTTCGACGACCATCCGGACGGCATCATCATCGCCGGTGCCGACGGGCTGGTCGAATACGTCAATCCGCGCGTCAAGGTCATGGCCAAGGCCGTCGGCGACGAGATGATCGGCATGCACCTGGCCGATGCCGTGCCGTTCGACGATCTGAACGGCAACTCCTGGTACGACGTGGTGCGGCCCTACGACGGGCTGGCGATCCGCAAGCGCATCGCCGAGTCGTCCTGGTACTCACCCCGTGGCAGCGAGTACCTCATCACGGCTTCTCTGACCCGCGACCGGCCTGCGGGCAAGGTCCAGAAGGTCATGGTCAGCGTGCGCAATGCCCGGATCCGCAATCAGCGCGACCGCGAGCGGTCCGATCTCGTGGCGACCGCTGCGCATGAGCTGCGCTCGCCGCTGACCGGGATCAAGGGCTTCAGTTCCACGCTGCTGACCAAATGGGACAAGTTCTCCGAGGAACAGCGTCGCCTGATGCTCGAGACGGTCGACGCCGACGCCGACCGTCTCACGCGACTGATCAGCGAGCTGCTCGACGCGGCCCGCATCGACGCGGGACGTCTGACGCTGCGGCCCGGACCGGTCATGCTCGACGAGCTCGTCACGCGGGTGCTGATGAGCATCTCGGCGGCATCGGGGGAGCGGTACACGATCGACATCGGCGATGACCTGGAGATGATCTGGGCCGACGCCGACCGCATCGTGCAGGTCGTCACGAACCTGGTGGAGAACGCCAACCGCCACGGCATGGGTCTGCGGCGGATCCTGATCGAGAACAGCGCGCACACCGGTGAGGGTCCGGGTGTGTCGCTCCAGGTCGAGGACCGCGGGCCCGGCATCCCCGAAGAGACGCGTCAACGCGTGTTCTCCCGGTTCTGGCGCACCGGTCCGGGTGCCGGCAGCGGTCTGGGCATGTACATCGTGCGCGGCATCGTGCTGGAACACGGTGGATCGATCGACATCGTCGACGGGCTGCACGGCGGTGCCTGCATCCGAGTCTGGCTGCCGGTCAACGAGCCGGCGGGCATGAGCGACTAGACTCGGCTGGCCAGCTTCCCCTTCTCTCGAAAGGCTCGCATGTCAGCGCCCGAGGCACCCCGTGCCGACGTCGTCGACCGGCTCCGGTCCGATGCCCTCGCGGCGGTCGCGGCAGCCGCTTCGCTCGACGAGCTCAAGCAGGTACGTCTCGACCACGCGGGCGACAAATCGCCCCTGGCCCTGGCGAACCGGTCCATCGGTCAGCTGGCACCCGAGGAACGCAAGGAGGCGGGCCGACTGGTCGGCGAGGCGCGGGGCGAGATCGCACGGGCCGTCACCGATCGCACCGCCGAGCTGGAGACCGCTGAGGAGGAGCGCCGCCTGGCTGACGAGCGGGTCGACGTCACGCTCCCGTGGGACGTCGAACCCGTGGGTGCCCGGCATCCGCTCACGACGATCCAGGAGCGTGTCGCCGACATCTTCGTCGCGATGGGCTGGGAGGTCGCGGAGGGCCCCGAGGTCGAGGCCGAGTGGCTGAACTTCGACGCCCTCAACCTGGGCCCGGATCATCCGGCGCGCACGATGCAGGACACGTTCTGGGTTCGATCCGGCGATGCCGCGCCGCAGGAGTCCGGCATGGTGCTGCGCACGCACACCTCGCCGGTTCAGGCGCGCACGATGCTGACCCGCAAGCCGCCGATCTACGTCATCTGTCCGGGCCGGGTGTTCCGTACCGACGAGCTCGATGCCACGCATTCGCCGGTGTTCCACCAGGTCGAGGGGCTCGCGATCGACGAGGGCCTGTCGATGGCCCATCTGAAGGGCACGCTCGATCATTTCGCTCAGGCGATCTACGGGGAGGGCATGACCACGCGGTTCCGTCCGTCGTACTTCCCGTTCACCGAGCCGAGTGCCGAGATGGACCTGCTCTGCTACGTGTGCCACAACGAGCCGGCCGAGGTGGCCGACTGCCGGACGTGTCGGGGTGAGGGCTGGGTCGAGTGGGGCGGCTGCGGTGTCGTCAACCCGCGTGTCCTGACGGCCTGTGGCGTCGATCCGGAGCGCTACTCCGGTTTCGCGTTCGGCATCGGTCTGGACCGCACCATCACGGGCCGCTACGACATCGCCGACCTGCGGGATCTGTTCGATGGCGACATCCGCTTCACCGAGCCGTTCGGAGTTGAGCTCTGATGCGAGTACCCGTCTCCTGGCTGCGTGAGTACGTCGACCTGCCCGCCGATCTGCCGGCCGAGGATCTGGCTGCTCGCCTGACCGCGTTCGACCTGAAACTGGAGGAGATCATCTCCTCGGGCATCACGGGCCCGCTCGTGGTCGGCCGCGTGCTCGCCTTGGTCAAGGAGGAGCAGAAGAACGGCAAGACCATCAACTGGTGCCGTGTCGACGTCGGCGAGCACAACGACCCCAGCACACCCGACGCCCCGGGCGACGACGTGCCGTCGCGCGGCATCATCTGCGGTGCCCATAACTTCGTCGAGGGCGATCTGGTGGTCGTGTCGTTGCCGGGCACCTACCTGCCGGCACTGGGCTTCGAGATCGGAGGCCGCAAGACGTACGGCCACTTCTCCGACGGCATGATCTGCTCGTCCGCCGAGCTAGGAGTGGCCGGCGATGCGTCCGGCATCATCGTGCTGCCCGAAGGCTCGGCACAGCCGGGCGACGACGCCATCGCGGTCCTCGGGCTCGACGACGTCGTCCTCGACCTCGAGGTCAACCCCGACCGGGCCTACGCGTTGTCGATGCGCGGGGTCGCCCGCGACGCGGGCATCGCATTCGGTGTCCCGTTCCACGATCCGGCCCAGATCGCCGTCGAGACCTCCGGCGAGGCCTATCCGGTGCGCGTCGACGATCCGGCCGGTTCACCGGTGTTCACGACCCGGATCGTCACCGGATTCGACCCGTCGCGGCCCACACCGGCCTGGATGGCGCGTCGCATCGAGCAGGTGGGCATGCGCAGCATCTCGCTGGCCGTCGACGTCTCGAACTACGTGATGCTCGAGCTGGGACAGCCCAATCACGCCTACGACCGCGCGAAGCTGGCCGGCGACATCGTCGTGCGCCGTGCGGTGCAGGGCGAGCAGATCACGACGCTCGACGACGTGGAGCGCACGCTCGACGCCGAGGACCTGCTGATCGCCGATGACTCGGGGCCCATCGGCATCGCGGGCGTCATGGGCGCCGCCCACGTCGAGATCGACCAGAACACGACCGACATCGTCATCGAGGCGGCGTACTTCGATCCGGTCACGGTGTTCCGCAGCGCCCGCCGGCACAAGATCCCGTCCGAGGCATCCAAGCGCAACGAGCGCGGGATCGACTGGGCCCTGCAGGCTCGGGCCGCGACGCGCGTCGCCGAACTGCTGGTCGAGCACGGCGGCGGCACGATCGAGCCTGGCCTGACCGAGGTCGGGGAGTCGCTCGCGTCTCCCACGATCACGCTGCCGGTCGGCCTCCCGGCCCGCATCAGCGGCGTCGACATCGACGCGGCCCAGGTCGTCGAGGCGCTGCGGGCCAATGGCTGCGAGGCCGTCGTGGACGGGACTGGGGCCGATCACGACCAGCTGGTCGTGACGCCGCCGTCGTGGCGTCCGGATCTTCGCGACCCCTATGACGTGGTCGAGGAGGTGCTGCGGGCCGTCGGCTACGACCGGGTGCCGTCGGTGCTTCCGCCTGCTCCGGCAGGCCGCGGCCTGACCAAGAGCCAGCTGCTGCGGCGCCGGGCCGGGCTGGTGCTCGCGGGTGCCGGCCTGGTCGAGGTCAAGACGTTCCCCTTCGCGGGACCGGCCGACTTCGACCGGCTCGGGCTGCCGGCCGGCGATGCGCGTCGCAGCCAGGTGCTTCTCGAGAATCCGCTGTCGGCAGAAGAGCCGGGCATGACCACGACGCTGCTGACCGGGCTGATGCGCGCCCTCGTGCTGAACGCCGGCCGTGGTCACGCGAACGTCCAGATCACCGAGACGGGCCGCGTCTTCCGCCCCCGAGGTGACAAGGCGCCGATCTACACGGTCGACCGTGCCCCGACCGCTGAGGAGTTCGCGGCATTCGACGCCGTTCTGCCCGAGCAGCCGATTCACATCGGCTTCCTGCTGAGCGGCGACCGTGAGCGTGCCGGTTGGGCGACCGGTGCACGTCGTGCCGGCTGGGCCGACGCGATCGCGATCGTCAGGCGGCTGACCGAGGCACTGCACGTGCAGGTCGAGGTGCGACAGGCCGAGTACCTGCCGTGGCACCCGGGACGTTGCGCCGAGATCGTCGTCGACGGTCGGGTCGTGGGTCATGCCGGTGAACTGCACCCCCGGGTCGTGCGCGATCACGGGTTGGCGGGCGTCGTCGCGGCGGCCGAGGTCGATCTCGACGCGCTGGTCGCCGCGGCTCCCGATCTCGGCCCCAAGCCGTCGTTCTCGACGTTCCCGGTGGCCAAGGAGGATCTCGCGCTCGTGGTCGATGCCGATGTGCCGGCCGAGACGGTGGCCGAGGCACTGCGCGGGGCCAGCGATCTGATCGAGTCGGTGCGCCTGTTCGACGTCTACACCGGTGATCAGGTCGGCGAGGGGCGCAAGTCGTTGACGTTCGCCCTACGCCTGCGTGCTCCGGACCGCACGCTCACCGACGAGGATCTCGCGGCTGTGCGAGCGGGGGCGGTGGCTGCGGCAGAGGCCGCCGGCGCGACCCTGCGCACCTGACGCGTCGGGGGCGCTGCAAGAAGTTGCAGACCTGTGCAATACTGTGAGCACTATGTCCAAGGTCCTCACTTCACTGCCCGCCGGCGAACGCGTCGGCATCGCCTTCTCCGGCGGCCTCGACACCTCGGTGGCGGTCGCCTGGATGCGCGACAAGGGCGCCGTCCCCTGCACCTACACCGCCGACATCGGTCAGTACGACGAGCCCGACATCTCGGGCGTTCCCGGCCGCGCGATGCAGTACGGGGCCGAACTGGCGCGTGCGATCGACTGCAAGCGCCCGCTGGTCGACGAGGGGCTCGCGGCCCTGGCCTGCGGTGCCTTCCATATCCGGTCGGCAGGCAAGACCTACTTCAACACCACGCCGCTGGGTCGCGCAGTGACCGGAACCCTGCTCGTCCGGGCGATGCACGAGGACGACGTCAACATCTGGGGCGACGGCTCCACGTTCAAGGGCAATGACATCGAGCGGTTCTACCGCTACGGGCTGCTCGCCAATCCGGAACTGCGGATCTACAAGCCGTGGCTGGATGCGGCTTTCGTCGACGAGCTGGGTGGCCGGGCCGAGATGAGCCAGTGGCTGACCGAGCACGGCCTGCCGTATCGGGACAGCCAGGAGAAGGCCTACTCGACCGACGCCAACATCTGGGGGGCCACCCACGAGGCCAAGACGCTGGAACACCTCGACGTGTCGCTGGAGACGGTCGAGCCCATCATGGGCGTCAAGTTCTGGGACCCCGCGGTCGACATCGCCGCCGAGGACGTCACGGTCTCCTTCGAGGAAGGACGGCCCGTCGCCGTCAACGGAATCCGGTTCGACGACCCCGTCGCGCTGGTGCACGAGGCCAACACGATCGGTGGACGCCACGGCCTGGGCATGTCGGACCAGATCGAGAACCGCATCATCGAGGCCAAGAGCCGCGGCATCTACGAGGCACCCGGCATGGCGCTGCTGTGGATCGCCTACGAGCGGCTGGTCAACGCGGTCCATAACGAGGACACGATCGCGAACTACCACCAGCACGGACGGCGGCTGGGTCGGCTGATGTACGAGGGCCGCTGGCTGGATCCGCAGTCGATGATGCTGCGCGAGTCGGTACAGCGTTGGATCGCCTCGGTCGTGAGCGGTGATGTCACGCTGCGTCTGCGGAGGGGCGACGACTACTCGATCCTCGACACGCAGGGCCAGAACTTCAGCTACCACCCCGAGAAGCTTTCGATGGAGCGCACGGAGAACGCCGCCTTCGGCCCGACCGACCGCATTGGCCAGTTGACGATGCGCAATCTCGACATCGCCGACTCGCGGGCCAAGCTCGAGCTGTACGCGGCACAGCCCCTGGACCAGGGGCAAGTACTGGTCGAGAACGGCACGCTGTTCGGCGAGCTGCCCGCCGGCGGAGCCATGCGGATCGAGGCCAATCCGTCGGTCGACGGTGACGAAGAGGTCGCGGTCGATGCCGCGGCGATGGAGTTCGGGGCCGACTGATGACAGGCCACGACACGACCGGTCGGAAGTTCACCGTGGCGGTCGCGGGCGCCAGCGGGTACGCGGGCGGTGAGGTGCTGCGGCTGCTGCTGCAACACCCGAACGTCGAGATCGGTTCCTTGACCGCGGCGTCCAGCGCGGGTTCGCGGCTGGTCGAGCACCAGCCGCACCTGACACCACTGCACGACCGGGTGCTGGTCGAGACGAACCCCGAGACCCTGGGCGGCCACGACATCGTGTTCCTCGGTCTGCCGCATGGGCAGTCGGGCGAGGTCGCGGCCACGCTGGGGGAGTCGGCCCTCGTCATCGACTTGGGGGCTGACCACCGGCTGGAGTCCTCGCGGGACTGGACCGACTACTACGGCGGCCGGCACGCCGGCACCTGGCCGTACGGTCTGCCCGAGCTGATCACCGGCGCGGTGCGCCAGCGCGACGCCCTCGCTGGCGTCGACCGGATCGCGGTGCCGGGCTGCAACGTCACGGCCGTCACGCTGGGTCTTCAGCCTGCGATCGCCGCGGGTCTGGTCGACCCGGCCGATCTGGTCGCCGTGCTGGCGAACGGCTTCTCCGGTGCGGGCAAGGCACCGAAACCGCACCTGCTGGCGTCCGAGGGCCTGGGGGCTGCCTCGGCGTACGGCGTCGGTGGCGTGCACCGGCACAATCCCGAGATCATGCAGAACCTGCGGCACGCGGGCGCCGGATCGGTCTCGATCTCGTTCACGCCGACCCTGGTGCCGATGTCGCGGGGGATCCTGGCCACGGCGACGGCACGCCTGACCGGCGATGCCGGTGCAGTGCGGGGCGTCTACGAGCAGGCCTATGCGGACGAGCCGTTCGTGCACCTGCTGCCCGAGGGGATCTGGCCCTCGACGGCCTCGACCCTGGGGTCGAACAACGCGCTGGTCCAGGTCGCGGTCGACGAGCGTGCGGGACGCCTGGTCACGATCACCGCGATCGACAACCTGGTGAAGGGCACCGCGGGCGGAGCGATCCAATCGATGAACCTCGCCCTCGGCCTGCCCGAGACCACCGGACTGCCGACGGAAGGAGTCGCGCCATGAGCCTTGTCATCGGCAAACATCCACCGTCCTGGGGTAGTTACCCCACGGTGGTGGCCGTTTCCCAACTTAAGTTGGGAAACCGCAGCACAGGAGCGACAGCATGAGCGTCACTGCAGCACAGGGGTTCCGGGCGGCAGGCGTGGCCGCGGGCCTGAAGAGCAGCGGCAACCCCGATGTCGCGGTCGTGGTGAACGACGGCCCGATCCGCACGGCCGCGGCGGTCTTCACCAGCAATCGCTGCAAGGCCAATCCGGTGCTCTGGAGCCAGGAGGCCATCAAGGCCGGTCGCGCCAGTGCTGTCGTTATCAACTCGGGCGGCGCGAACTGCTACACCGGTGCCGAGGGCTTCGCGACGACGCATCGCACGGCCGAACTGGCCGGTGAGCGGCTGGGGGTCGGCGCGATCGAGGTGCAGGTCTGCTCGACCGGCCTGATCGGGATGCTCAACGACCGCGACGCTCTGCTGAGCGGCGTCGGTTCGGCGATCGACCAGCTGAGCGACGACGGAGGCCGGGCAGCGGCCACCGCGATCATGACCACCGACACGGTGGCCAAGGAAGCGGTGTGGGCCTCAGACGACGGCTGGGTCGTCGGCGGCATGGCCAAGGGCGCCGGCATGCTGGCCCCCGCGCTGGCCACGATGCTCGTGACGATCACGACCGATGCCGACATCGACGCGGCGACCGCCGACGCGGCCCTCCGGGCTGCCACGGCGCGTACATTCGACCGGTTGGACAGCGACGGCTGTCAGTCCACCAACGACACGGTGCTGCTGCTGGCCAGCGGTTCCTCGGGCTTCACGCCGAGCATCGTCGCCTTGACCGACGCGGTCACAGCCGTGTGTCACGACCTCGCGCGACAGCTGCTCGCCGACGCCGAGGGCGCCGACCACGAGATCACGATCGAGGTCGTCAACGCGGCCACCGAGGCCGACGCGCTCGAGGTCGGACGGTCGATCGCGCGCAGCAATCTGTTCAAGTGCGCGATCTTCGGCAAGGACCCCAACTGGGGACGCATCCTGGCGTCGGTCGGCACCACGCAGGCAGCCTTCGATCCGGCCGATCTCGACGTCGCCCTGAACGACGTCTGGGTCTGCCGCAACAGCGGCCCCTCCGAATCGCCCGATGCCGTCAGCCTCGAGGAGCGCGCCGTCTCGGTGACCGTCGACCTCAAGGCTGGCGACGCGACCGCGACGATCTGGACCAACGACCTGACCCACGCCTACGTGCACGAGAACTCCGCCTACTCGACCTGAGGACATCGGCATGACTGAGAACACGGTTCCCGACAGCGACGTCGCCCAGTGGCAACCCGAGGCCTGGGAGCAGGCAACGGCCAAAGCCGCCACATTGGCCCGTGCCCTGCCGTGGCTGAAGAAGTACCACGGCAAGGTCGTCGTCGTGAAGTACGGCGGCAACGCGATGGTCGACGAGGATCTCAAGCACGCGTTCGCCGAGGACATCGTGTTCCTGCGCCTGGCCGGCTTCAAGCCGGTCGTGGTGCACGGCGGCGGCCCGCAGATCAGCCAGATGCTCGATCGGCTCGGCATCGAGTCCGAGTTCCGCGGCGGGCTGCGCGTCACGACGCCCGAGGCGATGGAGGTCGTCCGGATGGTCCTGACCGGCCAGGTCGGTCGCGAGCTGGTCGGCCTGCTGAACCAGCACGGCGATCTGGCCGTCGGTCTGTCCGGCGAGGACGGCGGCCTGTTCCGGGCCGAGAAGGCGATGCCCGTCATCGACGGCGAGCCCACCGACATCGGACTGGTCGGCGAGGTCGTCGGCGTACGTCCCGAGGCCGTGCAGGATCTGATCGACGCCGGCCGCATTCCGGTCGTCTCGACCGTGGCCCCGGACGCCACGGGCCAGGTGTACAACGTCAACGCCGACACGGCGGCCGCCGCGCTGGCCGTCGCGCTGGGCGCTGAGAAGCTGCTCGTGCTGACCGATGTCGAGGGTCTGTACGCCGACTGGCCGAACAGCACCGACGTGATCGGCGAGATCAGTCCCGAGGGACTCGAGGAGCTGTTGCCGACGCTGGCCAGCGGCATGATCCCCAAGATGACCGCCTGCCTGACGGCGGTGCGTGAGGGAGTCAAGCGTGCCACCGTGGTCGACGGCCGCGAACCGCACTCGGTCCTGCTGGAGATCTTCACCAACGAGGGCGTCGGAACCCAGGTGGTACCGGGAGCGCCGACACGCATCCGGTCGGCTCTGTACGCCACGAGCGTGAAGGCGGGCGAGGCATGAGCGCGCACGTCGCCGCCTGGACCGATCGCTATCAGCATGCGCTGATGAACACATTCGGCCCGCCGCAGACCGTGCTGGTCCGCGGTGAGGGCTGCCATGTCTGGGATGCCGACGGCCACCGCTATCTGGACCTGTTGGCCGGCATCGCCGTCAACTCGCTCGGTCATGCCCATCCGGCTCTCGTCGAGGCGGTCACGGCCCAGCTCTCGACGTTGGGTCACGTGTCGAACTTCTTCGCCACCGAGCCGCAGGTCGAGCTCGCCGAGCGGTTGCTCGCCTTGCTGGGCCGCGAGGGCCGAGTGTTCTTCGCGAACTCCGGCACCGAGGCCAACGAGGCAGCGCTGAAGCTGACGCGCCGCACCGGCCGGACCAAGCTGATCTCGACCCACGGAGCGTTCCACGGTCGCACCATGGGCGCGTTGGCGTTGACGTCGAAGGAGGGCTACCGCGCTCCGTTCGAACCGTTGCCGGGGCACGTTCTGTGGGCGCCGTTCGGCGACGCCGATGCGATCGAGGCGATGATCGACGACACCGTGGCGGCGGTCGTCGTCGAGCCGATCCAGGGCGAGGCGGGGGTCATCGTGCCGCCCGACGAGTACCTGGTGCGCCTGCGTGAGATCACCCAGCGGCACGGAACCCTGCTGTGGCTCGACGAGGTGCAGAGCGGCATCGGACGCACGGGCGAGTGGTTCGCCCATCAGCCGTCCGGCATCACCCCCGACATCGTGACCCTGGCCAAGGGCCTGGGCGGCGGCGTACCGATCGGAGCGTGCCTCGCGATCGACGAGTCCGCCTCGCTGTTCGAGCCGGGCCACCACGGCACCACGTTCGGCGGCAACCCGGTGGCGACGGCCGCGGCGTTGGCCGTGCTCGACACGATCGAGGCCGACGGACTGCTCGAGAACGTCGTCACGGTGGGCGCCGTGCTGCGTGACGGGCTGAAGCGTCATCCGCGGGTCGCCGACGTCACGGGCCGGGGCCTGTTCCTCGGCGTCGTGCTCGATGGTGTCGATGCGCCCGCGGTCTCGGCGGCAGCGCGCGAAGCGGGCATCATCGTGAACGCCCCGACCCCCGACCGGCTGCGGCTGGTGCCGCCGCTGGTGCTGACGACTCACGAGGCCGAGGAAGCCGTCGCGGGCCTGACGGCCGCGATTGACAAGGTAGCGAACCATGGCTGAGCCCACGACCAGACTGCGACACTTCCTGCGCGACGACGATCTCAGCCCGGCCGAGCAGGCCGAGGTGCTGGCGCTGGCTGCCGAGCTCAAGGCGGCGCCGCACTCGCGCACACCGCTGGCTGGGCCGCGTAGTGTCGCGGTGATCTTCGACAAGGCGTCGACACGCACGCGCGTCTCGTTCACGGTCGGCATCGCCGATCTGGGCGGGAATCCGGTCGTGCTCGACACTACGTTCACTCAGGGCGGTCGTGGCGAATCGGTCGCCGACACCGCGCGCGTGCTGGGCCGCATGGTCGACACCATCGTCTGGCGCACCTACGAGCAGCGCGGGCTCGATGAGATGGCCGAGCACGCAGGCGTACCCGTGATCAACGCGCTGTCCGATGCCTTCCATCCGTGCCAGATCCTCGCCGACTGGCAGACCGTCATGGAGCACAAGGGCGGGCTGTCGGGCCTGACGGTGGCGTATGTCGGCGACGGCGCCAACAATATGGGCCATTCGTACCTGCTGGGCGGTGCGACCGCCGGGATGCACGTACGGATCGGGGCTCCGGAGGGCTACACGCCCGATCCCGTCGTGGTCGCCGACGCCGAGCGCATCGCGGTCGGTACGGGCGGTTCGGTGGTGGTCACGCATGATCCGGTCGCGGCGCTCGCGGGCGCCGACGTGGTCATCACCGACACCTGGGTCTCGATGGGCCAGGAGGACGAGAAGGCGGACCGGCTGGCGTTGTTCGGCCCGTACTCGGTCACGACCGAGGCGATGGGTCATGCGGCACCCGATGCGATCGTGTTGCACTGTCTGCCCGCCTACCGCGGCCTGGAGATCGCGGCCGACGTGATCGACGGTCCGCAGAGCGTCGTGTGGGACGAGGCCGAGAACCGGCTGCACGCCCAGAAGGCGCTGATGGTGTGGCTGCTCGAGCAGAGCGGGGTCGGCGCGTGACCAGCATCCCCGCCACCAAGGCGGCCCGGCAGCAGCTGATCGTCGAGCTGCTGGGCCGGCACGAAGTACGTTCACAGGGCGATCTGTCGGCGCTGCTCGAGGGCAAGGGCGTCAGCGCCACGCCGTCGACCGTGTCGCGCGATCTGGTCGAGCTCGACGCTGTCAGGGTGCGGCGCAGCGACGGAGCACTGGTCTATGCAGTGCCCGGTGAAGGCGGTGATCGCACGCCGCGGGCGGGGGAGACCACGGTCGCCGCGCAAGGGCGCCTGCAACGACTGGCCCGCGAGCTGCTGGTGTCGGCCGACGCCTCGGCGAACCTGGTCGTGCTGCGCACGCCGCCGGGCGCCGCGCAGTTCCTGGCGTCCGCGATCGACCACACCGCGCCGACCGACGTGCTAGGCACGATCGCCGGCGACGACACCGTGCTCCTGATCGCGCGCGACCCCGCCGGCGGGATCGCGGTCGCGGCACGATTCACTGCATTGGCCGACCTGCCGACCGACGAAGGGCTGAACCGCGCATGAGCGAGAACGTGGACGAGGAGAAGACCCGGCTCTGGGGCGGGCGGTTCGCGTCCGGCCCGTCGCCGGAACTCGTCGAACTGTCGCGGTCGACTCATTTCGACTGGCGGCTGGCGCCGTACGACCTGGCCGGCTCGCGCGCCCACGCGCACGTGCTCGCTGCAGCCGGACTGCTGGACCCCGATGACCTGACGGCGTTGATCGCCGGTATCGACGCGCTCGCCGAGGACGTCGAGGCGGGGCGGTTCGTCGCACATCCCGACGACGAGGACGTCCACACCGCACTCGAGCGCGGCCTGTTGGAGCGGCTCGGTGCGGAACTGGGTGGACGTCTGCGCGCCGGCCGGTCGCGCAACGATCAGGTCGCCACCCTGTTCAGGATGTACCTGCGCGACCACGGCCGCGTCGTCGCGGGCCTGGTGCGTGAGCTGGTCGGCGCGATCGCCGACCAGGCAGCCCAGCACCTCGGCGCGCCGATGCCGGGTCGCACGCACTTGCAGCACGCTCAGCCGGTGCTGCTGTCCCACCACCTGCTGGCCCACGCCTGGCCGCTCGTGCGCGATCTGGAGCGCCTGGCCGCGTGGGACGCCCGGGTCGCTGCCGATTCGCCGTACGGCTCGGGTGCGCTGGCCGGATCGTCGCTCGGCCTCGACCCCGAGAAGGTCGCGGCCGATCTGGGCTTCACCGGATCGACCCCCAACTCGATCGACGGCACGGCGGCACGCGACTTCGTCGCCGAGTTCGCGTTCGTCACTGCGCAGATCGGTGTCGACGTCTCGCGGCTGGCCGAGGAGATCATCCTGTGGAACACCAAGGAGTTCGACTTCGTCACGCTGCACGACGGCTACTCGACCGGGTCGAGCATCATGCCGCAGAAGAAGAATCCCGATATCGCCGAGCTCGCTCGGGGCAAGGCCGGTCGCCTGATCGGCAATCTGTCGGGCCTGCTCGCGACGTTGAAGGCGCTCCCGCTGGCCTACAACCGCGACCTGCAGGAGGACAAGGAGCCGGTGTTCGACTCGATCGACACGCTCGAGGTACTCCTGCCGGCCTTCACCGGCATGGTCGCGACGCTGAGGTTCAACACCGCGCGGATGGCCGAACTGGCGCCGCAGGGCTTCGCGCTCGCGACCGACATCGCCGAGTGGCTGGTGAAGCAGGGAGTCCCGTTCCGTGTCGCGCACGAGCTGTCGGGCGCCTGCGTCCAGGAGTGCGAGCAGCGCGGCATCGAGCTGTGGGACCTGTCCGACGAGGACTTCGCCCGGATCTCACCGGAGCTGACACCGGCGGTCCGTGAGGTCCTCAGCGTCGAGGGCTCACTGGCTTCGCGTGACTCTCGCGGCGGCACGGCACCGGCGCGGGTCGCCGAGCAGCTGGCCGAGTTGCGGTCCCGGCTCTGAGCCGTCAGGCACCTTCGAGCACGGACCTGAGTTCCTCGGAGCGATAGAACGGTTCGAGCCGGCGACGGATCAAGGCCTCCAGCCGGCCATCGGCAGCCATCGCGCCGAGCGCCTGCCCGGCCGCGTGTTGTGCGTCGAGTACGAGGTCGTTGCGACCGATGCCGAGCTCGGCGAGCACCGCGGTGGCCGGCGTGCCGCCGTAGGTCTCGAACACCATGTCGGCGAGCCGTTCGGCCAGGTCGCCGATCGGGTCGCTGCCCAGGGCACCGACCATCACGTCGTGCACCAGGGCGATGATCCGTCGCACGTCGTCCCGGTCGGCGGATGCGGGCAGCCCGGAGATCGGCTCGGAAGACCGGGCGTCCCACACCTCGAGCAACGCGGCCTTGAGACCGGGGTCCTTGAGCGTGTCGCTGGCGACCTTGTTCAGTCGCCGAGCGGCGATCTGAGCGGCCTTCGACGCCGCACCGACGCCCAGTGACACCAGTCCGCCGATGCCGGGCAGTCGTTCGGCAGCAGCCCGATTGGCGGCCACGACGTCACCGACCAGTCGCGTCACGAAGCGCGAGGCCAGGCCCGCCACCAGGGGGCTCTCGACGATCTCGTCAAGCGCTCGTTTCACCAGCGGCTCACTGCGTACCAGTTCGTCGATCGCCCGGCTCACGTCATCGCGGCCGATCACTTCGGCAGCAGTGAACGGACGGTCCGGACCGCCGTGGAGCACGTCGGCGGCCCCCTGGGACAGCCGTGTCGCGGCAGCGGACGGTGGCACCGTCGTCAGGATGCGGCGCACGACCCGTACGACCTCGGCGTGGTCCAGCGCCTCATCGAGAGTCACCTGCTCGCCGAGCCGCAGCAGGTCGTCGACGAACGCGGCCACCAGGTCGTCCCGCCGGTCGTCGCTGGTGAGCTCGGCGAGCGCGAATCTCACATGCGCCTCGAGCAGGCGGCCGGGGAGGTCGTGGGTCGGCATGGGACGAGGCTAGTGACTCTCGCTAGGGTCGTCGCATGCGCGCAGCCCGACTCCTCGCGATCGTGTCCGTCCTGATGCTGGGCCTGTCGGCGTGCGGATCCGACGACGACTCGGACGACGCGGGCCCGGTCTGTACCTACACAAAGCAGGGCGGGGCGGCCAAGAACGTCGATCTGCCGCCGCCGACGCCGCCCGCGGCGGACTCGATGACGATCGCGACGAACCGTGGCGACATCAAGCTCGCCCTCGAGCCGGCGAAGGCTCCGTGCACCGTGGGTTCGTTCGTCTCGCTGGCTCAGCAGGGTTACTACGACGACACGAAGTGTCACCGTCTCGTCCCGGGATTCGTCCTGCAGTGCGGGGACCCGACCGCCACTGGCAGCGGTGGTCCCGGCTATCGATTCGACGACGAGCTGAAGGGCGACGAGACGTATCCGGCCGGCACGCTCGCGATGGCGAACTCAGGAGCCGACACCAACGGCTCGCAGTTCTTCATCGTCCTGGCCGACGCCCAGCTTCCCCCGTCGTACACGGTCTTCGGCTCGGTCGACGCTGCAGGGCTCAAGCTCGCTCAGGACGTCGCGGCAGCCGGTAACGGACCCGATGGCGTGGCTCCCGCTAAGGACGTCGTCATCACGTCGGTCTCGTGAGCGAGCCGGAGGTCCTGGGTCGCGCCCGGTCGTTGCTGGGCCGGGTGCTGCACGGCCATGGCGTGGCGGTGCGGATCACCGAGGTCGAGGCGTACAACGGCACGGACGATCCGGCCTCGCACGCGTACACGCGCACGCCGCGCTCGGAGATCATGTACGGCCCGCCCTGGCGTCTGTACGTCTACCGCTCGTACGGCATCCATCACTGCGCGAACGTCGTCACCGGCCCCAGCGAGACTGCGTCGGCGGTGCTGATCCGTGCCGGCGAGGTCGTCGAGGGACTCGAGCTGGCCCGCGAACGCCGTGGGGCCGCGCAGGACGTCGCCCTCGCGCGCGGCCCGGGCAATCTCGCTCAGGCGCTCGGTCTGACCTTGACCGACCTCGGCACCGAACTGCTGGACTCGGCGGGCGTCCGTCTGGGTCCGGAGCCCTCAGACCGTCCGCTGATCAGCGCCGGTCCGCGTGTCGGCGTCAGCAAGGCCGCCGACGTCGCCTGGCGATTCTGGATCACCGGCGATCCGACGGTCTCGGCCTACCGTCGTAGCCCCAGGGCCTGACGGAAGCATGCACACGCCGTCGATGCACACCGGTGCGTCGTCCCCGATCATCTCGAAAGGCCCGGTCATGCGGGCACCTCGGCGGCCTGACGCAGGGCGCTGACGAACACGCTCGGGTCCTGAGCGCCCGAGACCCCGATACGCCCGTCGAAGACGAAGAACGGTACGCCGCCGATGCCGTACTGCATCGCCTGGTCGATGTCGGCATCGACCGCATCGGCATACGTGCCGTCGGCGAGCGCCGCGACGACCTCATCGCGGTCGAGCCCGATCTCGGCGGCCAGATCGGCCAGGTCTTCGGCACGCCCCACGTGACGGCCCTGTTCGAAGTAGGCCTTCAGGAGACGCTCCTTGAACTCGACCTGCTTGCCGTGCGCCTTCGCCAGGTGAAGTGCCTGATGGGCCAGCCGGGTGTTCGTGTGCTGCAGCGCGGCGTAGTCGTAGTGCAGGCCCTCGGTCGCCGCCAGTTCGGTCATCTGGGCGAGCATCTGCTCGGCCTGGGGGAGCGGGATGCGCTTGTGGGTGGACAGGAAGTCCGACTCAGAACCCTCGAAGTCGACCGGTGTGTCGGGCGCCAGCTCGAACGAGTGGTATTCGATCTCGACGTCCCCTCCACCGGCCAGGCTGTACTCGGCCAGTGCCTTCTCGAAGCGGCGCTTGCCGACGTAGCACCATGGGCACGCGATATCGGACCAGATGTCCACCTTGACGCTCATGCCTGGCTCAACCCGCTCAGGTCCGGCGTTGTTCCCGTCGGGACCTAGGGTGGACGCATGGACCCGCGGATCTCCTTCATCACGTTGGCCGTGCGCGATCTCGACGCCTCGCGCCGTTTCTACGTCGACGGTCTGGGCTGGACCCCCGACCTGGAGGTCGACGGCGACGTCATCATGATCCGCGCGGGGGAGCGGCTGGTGTTCTCACTGTGGGTTCGAGACCACTTCGAGGCCGAGGTCGGTCCGATCGCCGATGGCACGGGCGTCGCGCCTTTCACGTTGTCGCACAACGTCGCGACCCGTGCCGAGGTCGACGCGATTCTCGCGACCGCCCGAGCGGCTGGCGCAGATCCCGTGCAGGCCCCGGCTGAACGCGAATGGGGCGGCTACACCGGCTACTTCGGCGATCCCGATGGCTATCGCTGGGAGGTCGCGACCAACCCCGGTCCCATCGGGGAGGTCGTGCTGCCCTGACCGGACGGCACTGAGACCATGGTGCGGTGACTCATGTGCTCGACGACCTGGACGCGCGCGGCCTCATCGCGCATTCGACCGACCGCGATGCTCTGCGCGCGGCGCTCGACGACGGGCCGATCACGTACTACGTGGGCTTCGATCCCACGGCTCCGAGCCTCCATATCGGCAATCTGCTGCAGATCCTGACGGCCCGCCGGCTCCAGCTGGCCGGTCACAGGCCGTTGATGCTGGTCGGTGGCTCCACCGGCATGATCGGCGACCCGAAGGAATCGGGCGAGCGGATCATGAACAGCAAGGACACGGTCGGCGAGTGGGTCACCCGTATCCGTGAGCAGGTCTCGCGCTTCATGTCGTTCGAGGGCGACAACGCGGCGGTCATGGTCAACAATCTGGACTGGACCGAGGGCCTGGGCACGATCGACTTCCTGCGCGACATCGGCAAGCACTTCCCGGTCAACCGCATGCTGGCGCGCGATGTCGTCAGCAGCCGGCTCGAGTCGGGCATCAGTTACACCGAGTTCAGCTACGTCCTCCTGCAGTCGATGGACTTCCTCGAGCTCTACCGGCGCCATAGGTGCGTCCTGCAGACCGGTGGCAGCGATCAGTGGGGCAACATCACGGCGGGTGTCGAGTTGATCCGCCGTGCCGATGCCGGCAAGGCGCACGCTTTGGCCACACCGTTGATCACGAAGGCCGACGGCACGAAGTTCGGCAAGACCGAGTCGGGCACGGTGTGGCTCGATCCCGAGCGGACGAGCCCGTACGCGTTCCACCAGTCCTGGATCCAGGCCGAGGACAGCAAGGTGGGGGAGTACCTCAAGCAGTTCACGTTCGTGCCGGTCGACGAGATCGACGCCCTGATGGCCGAGCACGCCGAGAAGCCGGGGCTGCGTCTGGCGCAACGCCGGCTAGCCGCCGAGATGACGACGATCGTGCATGGTGCCGACGAGACGGCCGCAGCGGAGCTGGCGGCGCAGGCGCTGTTCGGGCGCGGCGACCTCGCGGCTCTCCCCGAAGCGACGCTGGCTGCGGCGCTGCGCGAGGCCGGCGCGGTCGATCTCGAAGGTGTTCCGACGGTGGTCGACGCCCTCGTGGCGAGCGGCCTGGTCGATTCGAAGTCGGCGGCGCGTCGAGCCGTGTCGGAGGGCGGCGCCTACCTCAACAATGTCCGAGTCGAGGACCCTGACCTGGGGTTGCAGGCCGAAGTGCTCCTGCACGGTCACTGGGCCGTTCTGCGCAAGGGCAAGAGGTCGATTTCCGGGGTCCGCGTGCCGTGAATCGCCGACCACCGATTCTCCCTGTCGTTCCAGGCGATTCGTGAAATGGCAAGCGAATGTGAGCGGCACCACAGTGTCTCGATTTGACCTGGTCGGACCGCACCCGTAATGTTCTGGTTGTTGCCCGGCACGACGGGGCGAAAGGCCGAAAGGCCGGTCGCCCGGACCAGGTAGCCACTCCAACCGAAACGGTCAACGCCGCGAAGTCTCAGCCCACGATGGCTGGCTTCAAGGAAACTGGCCGCTGACAACGGGGAGTGTCACGGTGACCGACCCGGGTTTGACCGGTGAAAACGAGCCGTGTAAGTTAGACGAGTTGCCCCGCTGACGAGAGCCCCCAAGGCTCGAGGCAGAGGTGTGCGTCTGATCCTTGAGAACTCAACAGTGTGTCAAAAGTCGACGAGATAATCAGTAACCCCCGTCGGCAGAAACCAAGCTTCGGCCTGGTGGACGTCGAAGGGACAATTCCGACAAATTGACTGTCAGCAGTCAGATTGTCAGGAATCAACTCAAGTTGTTGACTCCATCTTCGGATGGAGGACATTTTCAACGGAGAGTTTGATCCTGGCTCAGGACGAACGCTGGCGGCGTGCTTAACACATGCAAGTCGAGCGGTAAGGCTCCTTCGGGAGTACACGAGCGGCGAACGGGTGAGTAACACGTGAGCAATCTGCCCTTCTCATCGGAATAAGCGCGGGAAACTGCGTCTAATGCCGAATACGACCTCGGAAGGCATCTTCTGAGGTGGAAAGCTCCGGCGGAGAAGGATGAGCTCGCGGCCTATCAGCTAGTTGGTGAGGTAATGGCTCACCAAGGCATTGACGGGTAGCCGGCCTGAGAGGGTGACCGGCCACACTGGGACTGAGACACGGCCCAGACTCCTACGGGAGGCAGCAGTGGGGAATATTGGACAATGGGCGAAAGCCTGATCCAGCAACGCCGCGTGAGGGATGACGGCCTTCGGGTTGTAAACCTCTTTCAGCAGGGACGAAGCGAAAGTGACGGTACCTGCAGAAGAAGGACCGGCCAACTACGTGCCAGCAGCCGCGGTAATACGTAGGGTCCGAGCGTTGTCCGGAATTATTGGGCGTAAAGGGCTCGTAGGCGGTTTGTCACGTCGGGCGTGAAAACTCAGGGCTCAACCCTGAGCGTGCGTCCGATACGGGCAGACTAGAGGTATGCAGGGGAGAACGGAATTCCTGGTGTAGCGGTGGAATGCGCAGATATCAGGAGGAACACCGGTGGCGAAGGCGGTTCTCTGGGCATTACCTGACGCTGAGGAGCGAAAGCATGGGGAGCGAACAGGATTAGATACCCTGGTAGTCCATGCCGTAAACGTTGGGCGCTAGGTGTGGGGACCTTCCACGGTTTCCGTGCCGCAGCTAACGCATTAAGCGCCCCGCCTGGGGAGTACGGCCGCAAGGCTAAAACTCAAAGGAATTGACGGGGGCCCGCACAAGCGGCGGAGCATGCTGATTAATTCGATGCAACGCGAAGAACCTTACCTGGGTTTGACATATGCCGGAAAGCTATAGAGATATAGCCCCCTTTTGGTCGGTATACAGGTGGTGCATGGCTGTCGTCAGCTCGTGTCGTGAGATGTTGGGTTAAGTCCCGCAACGAGCGCAACCCTCGTCCTATGTTGCCAGCACGTTATGGTGGGGACTCATAGGAGACTGCCGGGGTCAACTCGGAGGAAGGTGGGGATGACGTCAAGTCTTCATGCCCCTTATGTCCAGGGCTTCAAGCATGCTACAATGGCCGGTACAAAGGGCTGCGAAACCGCAAGGTGGAGCGAATCCCAAAAAGCCGGTCTCAGTTCGGATTGGGGTCTGCAACTCGACCCCATGAAGTCGGAGTCGCTAGTAATCGCAGATCAGCAACGCTGC